>WNFI01604512.1_pt1 | contig 26258 bp, 21 predicted proteins | sample 5400471 | NCBI WGS metagenome assembly WNFI01 (sample SAMN13153348, study PRJNA577476) | soil metagenome | isolation source: 100 cm saprolite on Douglas fir-dominated hillslope | place: USA:California | collected 2013-09-17 | reverse complement strand
CTTGAAGTGGGGCCGCCGGAGGTTTTGCCAAAGCCCGATCCGTCACACCGCTACCGGCGTCCCTACGAGGGCACCGATGTCGCGACCGACGCGATGCAGGCCTATCTCGAGTGGGAATATGGCCTGGTCGAACAGCTCCGGCGCGACGCAACCCATGGGTTCTTTGTGATTTGATGCCGAACCGGGTGGCGCCAGGGGGCAATAACAACGGCATATCCGCCAACTCAAATGCGCCGATCGGCGTCATACGCGAAGCCTGTCCATTTGTCGCAAACATATAAGGTGTATTATCCCGCCACAGCGAACCCAGGCGTCACTCCTCCCCGCCAGCGAAACGGGCAAGCGTGCCGGTCCCGTAATCTTCGCCGATCGACATAGCGCAAATGCGCGACAGGTGCGTGTAAGGCAGGCCCGTCTCCTCGGCCCACGCGTTGAACTGCGCCTGCACCTTGGCCAGGTCGCGCTTCGACGTGATCACCTCTGCCACGTCGGGACCGGCATCCCGCAAGCACGCGACCACGTCCTTGGATGTCACGAACCCGTCCCAGCCGAGGAAGCGCAGCAGCAACTGCCCGGTATTGCCGCCGAGCCGGCTGCCGCGCTTGGCAAGCAGTTCGAGCAATCCGACCTCATTGGAGGATGGCCACTTGGCAAGCAACTTGCCGAAGCTGCCATGTTCTTTCGCCACTTCCCTGACGAAGCCGGCGTTGGCGCGGACGGACATGATCTTGGCGCCGTTGCGTACAATGCGCGCATCCTTGATCAACCCGTCCCAGAACTCATCGGGTTCTAGCGAAAGCCGGCCCGGCTCGAATTCCAGAAACGCTTGCTCAAATTCGGTCCATTTCGCCTCGATGACGCTCCAGGCGAAGCCGGCAGAAAACACCCGTCGCGTCATCTCCGCTAGCACGCGGTCGTCGCCAAGTTTGGCGAGCGCCTTCGGGGCCGGCTTAGCCGGCAGCAGCGCCTTCAGTGCCTTCGCCCCGCCCTTGCGCTTTTCGGCGCGGGCCAGGATCGTTCTGAACGGGATCGTCATGCGCGAATCCTGTGGGTTATCCTCGATCGAACCAACGCCCGGTCCGGGGCGGATGCCTGAAGAAGATAGAACTCCTGGCAAGCATAGTTTGACGCGGAGTGGAGCGATCCGATGCCGCAGCCTGATTGGACGATCCATCCAAATGTTATGCGGTCATCGCCATGTCTGCACATCGTAGCTCTCTGTCATGTGGCGGCCGAACCGTCCGCGAACAGGCCTATGCGATTTCCAGCGCCCGCGCGTAGGCCTGCCGTGAATTGGCGATGTGCGACGTCATTAGTGTCTCGAAAGCCGCGAACTCGCCGCGCTCGAACAACCGCAGCAGCATGCGGTGCTCTTCGAACGATGCCGGTGTCTGGACATCGACAGGTGAGCTCAGGTTGGTGCGCAACGCGGCCACGCGTCCCGATACCAGCTGGTAGGATTCCACGAGATAGCGATTGCCGCAGTGGGCGAAGAAAGCCTCATGCAGCGCGGTATCCGCTCGCCCATATGCGACGTTGTCCTTGGCCGCCAGCGCCTGCTCCATCTCCGCAATCGCGGACCCCATCGCCGCGACAACGCCGGCGCGGTCATGACGATAGGCGAGCTCAGCGGCCTTGGGCTCGATGATGATCCTGAACGTGCAAAGTGCCGAGATGTCGGCAGCGCTAGGGGTAAAGACAAAGCTGCCGACCTGCGGTCGGATCACCACGAGTCCCTGCGATTGCAGCTGACCCATCGCTTCTCGGACCGGAGTTCGACTGACGCCAAATGATTGCGCGATCATCTCTTCGGAAATGACCGCACCAAGTTCGAATTCGCCATCGATGATGGCTTGACGTAGCCGCAGCATGACCCTCTGCGATAGCGACTTCGGCGCATCGAGCTTGAACGACTTCATTGATCCTCTTGCCTCAGTCTCCATGTTAGAGGGTTTTCGGGCTAGAGCGTGATGACTTTTCTTCGAATCGTCATCCCGCTCTATCTTTTTGTTTGAGCATGATCCCTCGGGTCGAGCCCGAGGGCATGCTTTTCGGAAAACCGGTACCCACCCTCGGATCAAGTCCGAGGGCATGCTTTTCCGGATCATGCTCGATGTGGAATCTGGTTCTCCGCCCGCATCCCGTGCCAGGATCGATCAGATAACCTTTCCGGGATTGAGCAGGTGATCGGGATCAAGCGCGGCCTTCAGCGTGCGCATCAGCGCGATCTCGGCTTCGCTGCGCGCATGGCCGAGCCATTTTTTCTTCAGCGTGCCGATGCCGTGTTCGGCGGAGATGCTGCCGCCCATGTCGCGCACCAGGCCGTAGATGATCGCGTCCATCTCCTCCTTTGGCTGGCGCTCGACCGGCAGGCCCGCGACCCAGGACACCAGATGGAGGTTGCCGTCGCCGATGTGGCCGTAATAGACGCTCTCACATCCGGGGATGCCTGCGATCAGCGCGGCCTTGCAGCGCCTGACGAACTCATCCATTCGCGCCACCGCGAGGCCGATATCGTAGGAGATGTGCGGACCGAGCACCTGGCCGAATTCCGCACAGATGTCGCGCACCGCCCAGAACGCCTGGGTCTGTGCCACCGATTGCGAGACGGCGGCGTCGACCAGCAGCCCGCGCTCCATCAAGCCTTCGAGCCAGGCCTCAAATCGCGGCACATCGATACTCTCATCGGTGCCCTGCACCTCCACGAGCACATAGAAGCCATGACCGGTGCCGACCGGCGAGCGCACGCCAGCGCGCGCCGTAATCACCTCCCAGTAGTCCGGCCACATCACTTCAAACGCCGACAGCAGCGGACCGAGTCCGCTGCGCGCCGCGTCGAGAAGCGCGAGTACCGCGGGGTAATCCGCCAGCGCGCAGAGCGCGGCCATGGTCGAACGCGGTTTCGGAAACAGCCGCAATACCACGCGCGTGATGATGCCGAGCGTGCCCTCCGAGCCGATGAAAAGATGTTTTAGATCGTAGCCGGCATTGTTCTTCAGGAGCTTGTTGAGGTTGGTGACGATGGTGCCGTCGGGCAGCACCACTTCGAGGCCAAGCACCAGTTCGCGCGTCATGCCGTAGCGGATGACGCGATTGCCGCCTGCATTGGTGGAAAGATTTCCGCCGATCGTGCAAGAGCCGCGCGATCCGAGATCGAGCGGGAAGAACAGCCCGGCCTCATCCGCGGCTTTCTGAATCGTCTCCAGCGGTGTGCCGGCCTTGACGGTCATGGTCGAACTGGCGCGATCGATCTCCTCGACGCCGACCATTCGCTCCAGCGAAATTGCGACCCAGCCTGGCTCAGGCGCGGCACCACCGCACAGACCAGTGAGTCCGCCCTGTGGCACGAACGGCAGCCGGGCCTTGCGGCACGTCGCGATTGCCTCCGATACGCCGGCAGCATCCAGCGGGCGAACCACCGCAAGTGGCGTCCGCGGCAAGCTCGCGCTCCAATCGTTGCAATTGCGCACGGGAACATCGGCGCCGATCAGCACGGCGTGCGCGCCGAGTCTGAGCCGCAATGCGCCGAGCAGTTCATCCGGTCGATCGGGTAGCGTGGTCGCGTCCATGCGGAGCCCGTCTTGCAAGGTTTTGTCGCCTGCCGTGCGTTTTTGACAGCGCAGCCAGCTGCACAAGGGAGTTGAGTCCATCTTGTATGTAAGATACAAGGGGAGTCAAGGAAGCTGCTGAGGCGCTCGCGCCATCCGGCTGGGCCAGGCGACGGGAGATGTCATGACGGGAGCAATTCGCGGCTTTTGGGTGGCCGCGCCCACGCCGCTGACGGTCGACGGGACCGTGGATCATTTAAAGCTGGCGGGCCACGCACTCCACCTCTTCAAGAGAGGCATCGACGGCGTTGTGCTGTTCGGCACCACCGGCGAGGGGACCTCATTCAGTGTCACGGAACGGATCGCGACCGTTGAGGCGTTGCTCAAGGCCGGCGTGACCGCGGCGCGCATCGGGCTCGGCGGCGGGTTTCCCGCCGTAACCGACAGCATCGCGCTGGCGCGTTCGGCGCTGAGCCTGGGATTGCACCATGTGCTGATCCTTCCGCCGTATTTCGACCGCAACGTCACTCCGGCTGGGATCGAGGACGCGTTCGCTGCGATTTTCGACAATGTGGCTGACGACCGGCTTCGGGCCACGCTCTATCATATCCCGCAGGTCTCCGGCATCGGCGTGCCGGTCTCGGTGGCGAGCAACCTGCGCAAGCGCTACGGCGTGCTCGTCGCCGGTCTCAAGGACAGCAGTGCCGACTTCAGGCAATTCCAGGCGTTTCGCGCCGCCGCGCCCGACCTGGCGATTACGTTGGGCAACGAAACCGATATCGCCCGAGCCATCGCGGAGGGTGGCGCCGGCACGATCTGCGGAATGGCCAACATCGTGCCCGACCTGGTCCAGGCCATGATCAACGGCTCGGACGCGGAAGCGCGCATGCAGGCCGCCATCGATGTCGTGGCCAGCGGGCCGTCGTTCGCATCGACGTTGAAGGCAATTCTCGCCGCGCAGACCGGCGACGCCGGTTGGCTGAGGGTGCGTACGCCGTTGCGCCCGTGTTCCAACGGCGCGGCCCTCAAGGCGAAGCTGGACGCGCTGGCGAGCCCGGCGATCGCCTAAACGTTCTCAGCCCACGCGAGGAGCTTTCACGTGGCTGTTCTCAACCGTGGCGTCAGTAGAGTGATGTAGCTCCAGGGGGCAGGAGTTGGAATCTCTTCGGGCGCGCCATCTCCGTACAAAACCGCGAACGTTTGGACCCGCGTTTCGGTCTCCAGCGATCACTTGCTCCAGGGTTGCCTGGTCCCGATAATCCAGCTTTCATGATCGTCGACCTCGATCCGATCAACGACAGACTTGGTGTAGGCCTTCCGATGTGATGTTCTGCCGCATGAGCCGCCCAAAGCGCTCGATGGCGAGGTGCCTTTTCACCAACTGCGTAAATAGCGGAAGGTTACTGCGCTTGGTAAACGCGTCCTGCTGCTCGCCGCGCCAGAGCTCGTTGCGTATTTATGCGCTGCCGCTGTTCGACCGGTAACTATAAAACCATCGCCATCCGACGCGTCGTTTCGCGCGCCTTCCGCTGCGTATATAGATACCCCCGCGAGGAACATGGTGCCGAGCGTGAGCAAAGAATATGTTGGTCCGGAACGACGTTGGACGCCGCGATATCTGACTGTCGGGCCGATTTCGTTGCCCTATGTCGATCGCGATAAAGCGATCGCCACGATACGGCGTTCGTTCGCCGATGGGCATCAGCTGTGCGTCGCGTTCTGCAACAGCAACACGCTGCTGCAAGCGCTTCGTTCGCCGAGCTACGCAGAGACGCTGTCGAACTTCCTGTTGCTTAACGACGGAATCGGCGTCGACATCTGCTCCTATCTATTCAAAGGTCGCCCCTTCACGGACAACCTCAACGGAACCGACTTTATTCCAAATCTGCTGTCTGATGCCGTACCCGGGCGATCCGTTTATCTATTGGGCGCGGAGCCGCAGTGGATTGGTTCATCGAGCCAGAAAATCGCTGAGCAATTTCCGAATTGCAAGATCGTCGGATCGCACCATGGTTACTTCGGGCCTGACGAGGTCGATCACATTATCGCGAGGATCAATCGGGTGTCGCCTGACATCCTCCTAGTCGGCCTGGGCAACCCGCTACAGGAGCAGTTCATTGCGAAGTACGCGCCGCGCATTCAGGCACGGGTGCTGATCGGCGTCGGAGCTTTTCTGGATTTCTCGGCGGGAAAAGTCGTTCGCGCACCAGAGATTTTGCGGCACTGGCGCCTCGAATGGCTTTTTCGGCTTGCGCAAGAGCCGGGTCGTCTGGGTCGGCGCTACACATTCGATGTCATTGCATTCCTATATGCCGTCACCAGGCTGAGAGTCACGATGAGGCCGGGCAGTGAAGCCGAATTCCCCGCTGCGTTTCGAAATGGCCGGCTGAGACCGACCTTACGCGAGGCCGCAATAGACCGATCGGTATCGCTCGGCGACGCATCGGGGAGTGAAGCCGAATTCTCCGATGCGTTTCGAAATGCTCGGCTGAGCCCGACCTTAGACGAGACCGAAATAGACCGATCGGTATCGCTCAGCGACGCTTGACCAGGCGTGATCCGAAAGATCCGGCGTCTTGGACGCCTCGGGATGGCTATACGCTGCTTCCAACATGTCGGCGACATTCGCCGGATCGGAAAAATCGGCGAGACGCACGCTCGAATGGCGGGCCGCGAGAGTCCGAAATGACGCGTTCGGATGGACGAAGCATCGAAAGCCTGCGCTCATTGCCTCGATCAGCGCGATGCCGAATCCTTCATATTCAGATGCGGAAACAAAGAAGCTCGCGCATGCGAAAAGGTCGCGAAGATCGCTGTCCGTAAGATCGACATGCACCGTCATGTTCGACGACACGCCAGCGGCGTCGATCATGCCCTGCAAATCTGACGGGCCCAAGTCGGAGGGGATGCCGGCAATATGAAGATGCCAGGCGGGGTTGCGCTGCCGGAGCTCCGTTGTCATGGCGATCAGCCGGTCCAGTCGCTTGTTCTTGGAAAAGCGGCCAACGGTCACGATCGACCTCACCAGATTGCCACTCGCGCTTCCAGGGAATTTCGACAGATCGACACCGTTCTCGATGGTCAGCACTCTCTCGCCGGCAATCTGCGAGAACTGCGCTGCGTCGCTCTCGCTGCAGCCGACGATCGCACCGTATGCTCGTGCTGACAGCCGGGTCGGGCCGTTGAACCAGAGCCGCTTCAAGCCGGCATGATCGACGGTGTGAAAGAAGCCACCATGCGTCGTGGCTACCAGCGGCTTGCGATGAAGCGGCTTGGTGAGTGCAAGCGCGTCAAAAAAGAAATCAATCGCGTGCACGTGGACGATATCGGCGTCGCCCAGATGCCGAAGCAGGCTCGGCACCAGCGGGTAGCGGGTCGAGCCGTAGAACGGCACGCGTTGTATCTTCATGCCGTCGAAGATCGCTTGCGCCGGCAAGCGTCGCTCAGGATGCGAGAAGGTCCGATCGCAGGTCAATATTCTCACGTCGCAGCCGGTCAGAACCTGCTCACGACCGAGATTTGCGACGAAGTCCTCCAAGCCTCCGCGGTGGGGATGAAACTGGCGGACGACGTGCAGGATCTTCAAACCGGCCGTGGCCGGTTTTATGGAGGACGGGAGTGGTGTTCCCACCTTGCTTACCGGGTTGTTTCGCGGCATGTCCCTGGATCCACCTTGCGAGCAAGCATCGCGAGTACCGACGGCGTGGGTTGAGCCGGCTGAACGTTGAAGGGGTAGTCCGACGGCCATCGCTCGCCCGCGGCCCACACTGTCCAGCCCAGCCAATGCATACGGTCCGTATTGACGTAATCGAGGATCTTTTCAAGCGCCGCCACGCATTCGGGTCGGCTTGATGTGCCGATTTCTCCCAGGAAGCCGCGCTTATCATGCGCGGTGAGCCAGGCATTCACCCGCTCGATCGCTGCCAGCGCGGCGGATCCGTTCTCGCAACTCGGAGAGCGCCCCGAATAGTCACCGTCCATATATTGATGCAGCTCAAAGGCGTAGTTATTCGCAGGATCGTTGACACCCAGCATCGTGGTGCCGTTGTTGCCGACAGGAAGATTCGATGTCCAGCTGTGCGCGCCGCTATAGGCTGTGCCGGAAACGAGAATGAGCTGGTCCGCGCGTGCGGCACGAATGCCCGCAATGGTAGCGTTCGCCGCGTCAAGCCAGGCACTCGCAGGCAGATCGTAGGGCTCGTTCATCAAGCCGAAAACCACCGAGCGCTCGCGTCGCAAATGGCTCGCAAGGCGGTGCCAGACATCCGCAAATGCGCTGATCGGCACGGTGGGTGAGCCGATCAGCGCTTTATTGAAGTACGCATAATTATGCAGGTCGAGGATCGTGACGAGACCTGCGGCGCGGGCGGCGGCGATGGTCGTGTCGAGGCGGGCCAGTTCGTCGCGATCGAGAGGCTTGTTGAGGTTGTGCTGTAGCCGCTCCCATCGAACGGGCAAGCGAATGGCGGTGAGACCCATCGCGGCCAGTGACTTGATCGTCTGCTCCGTCGGATAGGCATAATCGAAGCCATATCTGCCCGGCAGGTCGCCGAATTCTGCGCCGGCGGCATTGACGCCACGCAAGCACGTCGGTCCCGCCGCATGGCAGAAGCAAGGCGTCAGCGTGCCGGCAATCAGCAGACCTGCCAGCAACGTCGCCTGGAGCCTTCTGGATCTCATCTGCGTGGTTCTGGGGGCAGCGCCCTGATCAGCAGGTCGCACATCGCCTCCGTGAGGCGGGCTCGTGCGCCCGAATGGGTGAAGTTGTGGTCTGCATCCGGGATCATCGTGACGGATGCTCTTTTATAGCGCCGAAGGCGCTCGCCGCTCTCGCCCATATAGGTTCGGAACTCGCTGAGGCCGAGGTCGCCGGTCGAGAAGACAAGCGCGACCCGGACGTCCCGGCGCTCCAACTCCTGGAATCGCCGGTGAACTTCCTTGTAGAGTTTCCCTTCGGGCGTGATTCTTGGAAGGAGATACTCCAATTTCATACCGATTTGACGAACGAGTCGTTGCGCGACGTACGTGGCCGCGGCGCGGAACCGCAGCTCGCCGCCCAGAAGCCGTTTGAACCCCCGCTTGCTCAGGAGCGTGGCGCCAAAGTTGCCAATGCTGCGATGCGCGTATCGGAGCGCTTCCTCCACGGATTCGCGGGGATCCCAGACAAAGCGCTCGGCATTGACGATGATCGCACCGCGGACCCGCGGATCCCGAACAGCGGCATTGAAGGATGCATAGGCGCCGCTGCAGCGCCCGACGACGGTAATGGGACCGCAGCCTAATCCTTCGACATGGTCGATGGCATGGCAGACATTTGCAATCTGTTCTTCCGAGTAGATAACTTCCTTGGTTGTGCCAAGAGCAGCAGGACTATCACCAATTCCGATGGCATCAAATCTCAGGGAGGCGATGCCGCGCTGCGCCAGCGCGCGCGCTTGCTCGACGCTGGCTCGCCCCCAGCCGATATGATAGTCGCGGCCCGAGTTAGCCAGCACCGCGATGGCTGACGGTTGCCGCCCGAGCGGCCGGCAAAGCACTCCGAACAATCGTTGGTCCGGACCGAAGCGAAGCGGCAGCTCCTCGTAATGTGGACCGGTCAGCGCGCGTGCGATCTCCGGCCGCCTGGCCGGCGCATGCTGCCCGTTCGCGAACGTATCCAGCGGCAGGCCGTCGATCCAGGATGTAATCTTTGCCAGCGTTCCGAGCGGAGGCTCGGCTTGGGTCGGATCGGTCAGGATGAGCTCGTAGCCGTCATAGCCGATGGACGTCACGACGGCACCAAGGGATCCAAAATGCTTGCCAAGGACGCTGTCGCCCGAAGCATAAGTTCGCTCGACCAATAGCATCTTGTTCGCGGGAGGGCGTTTGGTCTGGGTCAGATCGATCGCGCGGATCGCCGTTGCCCGGCTTGTCGCCAGGGGGAAGCCCGCGACACTGTAGCCATTCTCGTCGAGCGGATCGGGTCGAATTCCAATGCGTTCGGTCAGGACGCGCGTCCATGCCCGAAGCTCGCGCAGATACGAACGGCCCTTGATGATCGGTGCCATCAGAACAGTGGCCGCAACATGTGGAAGTTCCGCGCCGAGCTGGGCGGCCAAACTTGCCCCGAACCCCTGTCCAACCAGAATCAATTCAGCGCCCGGGGTGCACTCGATCAGAAATCTGGCGCATCTACGGGCCGCATCGATCCAATCGGAGATGCCGTCCGGCGCCGTGTGAGGCTCAATGGCGTCTGCAGTACCGGGATAATCAAACCGCAGGCAGGCGTGGCCCGATGCGGAAATCATTTCGGAAAGGGTCCGCCACGTCGTCCGCGCGCACATTTCCTCGAACCCAATCGGTGCCAGCAGCAGCACGGCTTTGCGTCCCTTATGGCTGGCACGACCTTCATAGTAAAAGCCGCCGAAGGTATCGAACGTGACAGGCGTGCCAAAAGGCGAAACCGCGACGTTGCCATCGCTGCTGCCCTGAAAAGTTGCGAGCTGGTTTGTCTCACTGACTAGCATGGCTGGATGCTGCCGCGTTGGTGCTGAAATCGCGAGTTGCTCGATAAAGTCTAGGGTCATTACCCTGGCGCTCCATCCGCTTGTGCCGGCCTGGTGAATGGCGCGGAAGGATGGTTCTGTTTCGCGGCGTAGCGGCGCAAAACGATCGGCTGGAAAAAAGCCGTTGCCATGTTATCGATGCCCCAGCGTTTCATGACCCAGATTGTGGCTCCCAAATTGGAGCTGAGGGTGAACAGGACGCTGGCGATCGCTACGCCGGGAAGGCTGAACAATGAGGCCAGGAGATAGAGAACGCCGAGATAGGCGACAAACAGAATTGATCGGATGATGAGAAAGAACCGCTCGCCGCCGCCGATCATCAGCAGCCAGGATCCCGGACCAAAGAACGACTGAATGACGGCGGCGCCGCACAAGATCAGCAAAACCTCAAAATGCGCTGCGAATTCCTGATTGAAGAGCGCAAGGACGTGTCGGCCGACCAGGGCGATGAGCAGCGCTCCGGCAAACGAAATCCCGAAACTCGCGAAAGACAACCGACCGATCAGCTTTTGTGCGCCCCTGCTGTCGCCGCTCTGGAATCGGGCTGCGATCAGGGGGATGCCGACCGTATCGATAGCGGTGATCGGCAGCGTCAGCAGCATCGCGATTCTCAGTGCGACGAAATAGAAGGCCGCTTTATCGAGGCCGAGGAAGGCGCCGATCGCGATCGTCTCGAGATAGGATGCGCAGGCATTCAGCAGATTGTTGGCGACGAAATACAGGCTTTCGGAGCGCCAGCGCTCGCGTTGGCGCGGCAGGCGCGACAGAAGCGCGGGCCCCTCCGTTTTTGCGAAATCGATCAATTGGTAGATGGTCACGATGGTGAGCAGGACGGTGATGATCAACATCGCCTCGATCCCGCTGTAGAGAAGGCCGAGCGCGGCCGCGGCCAGCATCGCAATGGCCGACGCTCCGCGCCAGATAATCTCACGAGGCAGCAGCGACATCGAGATGCGGCCGTGGATCCGAAAATAGTTCTGCAGATATTCGCTTAACGCAAATACCGCACCGAACAGGCAGGCGATCGGGAGAGCATTGTACGGCGATGGCCATGCATTGCCGACGAACCACAGGATGACCGCACTGCAGGAAAGCAAAAGCGCTCCCAACGCCAGCCAATTGATGTTGACCCTGATCAGCTCGTCGTTCGTGGTGTCGCCATCGATGCTGGTCCGGCGATAGTGCTTCACGACCAGTATCTGTTGTCCGAAGACCGCGATCAATCCCAATGCGCTGCCAACGGAGAAGAGGAAGATATACAGACCGTATTCGAACGTCGGCAGCAGTTTGCTGGCGACGAAAAGCACGGTGAAACTGAGGATCGTGCTGCCGAACCGCGACGCAAAAGCAGATATGAAGCGTGCCAGCTCCTTGGGATTGATGGGAAGGCGATGTAGGATCATGCCGGTACGTCCCGCAAGGATGACGACAGGCTTTTCCGCGCACGCAGGCCGGCGAAGACGGCGTCATAGGCCGCGCCGATCCGGGTCGGGGAATAGCGCTGCGCCGCATCCAGCGCCCCCTGGGACATCTGGACGACCTTTGCAGGATTGGCGATGAGATCCTGCAGAAGGCAGGCGAGCGCAACGGCATCGCCGGCCGGAAATAACAGCCCGTTGACATCGGGCTCGATGGTTTCTGGAATACCGCCGCTGCGGGCGCCGATGACCGGAATGCCGGCCGCAAACGCTTCCACGATGACTCGGCCAAAAGGCTCCTCGAAAAGCGAGGGGACGACCAGGACGTCGATCTGACGAAAGAGATCGTCAGGCCGGACCCAGCCGAGAAACCGGGTTGTCGAGGGGAACCTGGACGGCAGCTGTTTCGCGTATTCGCTCTTCGCCGTGCCTGCAATCAGCACCTCCGGCGGAACAGGAGCGTCGAGCAGACTCAAGGCCTCTGCCAGCGTGTCGAGGCCTTTCACCGCATCCAGGACGCCAAGATAACCGACCCGGAGTGGACCGGCTTCGACCGGTTTGGGTCTCGTGGTCGCGACGGGGTTCGGCAGCAATCCTGGTATCAGATGGGTCGATGCGCCGGGGAAGTAACCGTGCGACAGATGCTTGTTGATGATGAACTGCGTCTCGCCGATGACGGCATCGACGAAGCGGGACATGATCTTCTTGCCCACGGACGTCGCCTGGCATGAGCCACATGCGGTGCCGCAGTTTCCCGAACTGTTGCGCATGCTGCCCTTCCAGCAGAGCAGGAACGTACTGCGAAGAATGTGACAAACCAGCACGCCGCAAGATCGTGCCGCCAGCCATGTCGCCACGTTGATGTTTTCGATACTGTCCGTCACGACAATGTCGGGCCGGAACCGCCGGATCTCGCGCCGCATCACGACAAACGCGCGCGGGTTGAAGTTCTCCAGCAGATGCCAGATTGCGCGTTTCCAGGCCGGCCGGGGCAGGCGGTAATTCCAATCGATATTGAGTGTGGACAGCCGCTGGATCGGCACGCCTTCGTAGACTTCGCGCTCCCTGCGGTCGGCGACATTGACGACTTCGAGATCGTGTCCGGACTGCTGCAGCAGTTTGGCGACCATCAGCGCCGATATCGGGCCCCCGCCATCGATGAAGGGCGGAAAGGCAGCGCAGGCCATCAGGATCCGCATCGGAGAAGCCCTTTTGGATCCAGGGAGACCCGCGACGGGCGCGTTAACGCAAGCGACAAATGCACGCGCGATGACAAACCGCAAAATCCGGCTTGCGTCGGCACGTCATCTCGGCGAGCTCCAAGCACGTAACATCCTCACGTGGACGCCCGACCTCTTACATACTCACCGCAAAAGTGTCACTCGAGACCGTTTCCCATCATTAACGTTGTACTCCGAGGTGGTATTTGCGTGCGGATTTAGCCTTTCATTAATCATATTCGCCGATGTTTCGACGATGGATCATGTCGCCCTAATAGTGTGCGGCAGCACGAGCCAGAGACATGAATTTAGTAAAGGCGTCGTTTTTTGGAGGGGAGTTCCTGTCGAAGGAACGCGGCGGCGTTGAACGTCGCCCCAATCCCATCCTCGACGTCCTGAATCTCGCCCGCAGACGCATTCGCCTGATCGCCGCCACCGTCGTACTGGTCCTCGGCGTTGTGGTTGCGTACCTGGCTCTGGCGACGCCGTCGTATCGCGCTACGGTCGAGATATTCATCGACCCACAGGCTCTTCAGGTCGTCGGGCGCGGCTTGACGAGGACGGATACCGCGGCCTCCATCGAATTCGCCGGGATCGACAGTCAGGCGCTCATCCTGACCTCGACGTCCCTGCTCGAGAGTGTGATCGCCGATCTCAACCTCGATCAGGACCCGGTTCTGGCGGCCGGCAGCAACAACGAGGCGACCAGATCGATCACGGTCCTCGATGCTCTGCGACAGCGGATCGTCGTGCGCAGGGTCGATGCGTCGCTGGTGTTTCAGGTCACGGTTTCGCATCCGATTGCCGTTCAGGCCGCACGGATCGCCAACGCCATCGGCGCGGCCTACTTCAGGCTGTCCTCGCAGGACCGCGGCAAGGCAGTGGGCAAGGCCAGCGCGACGCTGGTGGATCAGGCCACTCAGCTGCGCGGCGACCTGGCCAAGGCCGACGCCGCCGTCGAAACCTTCAAGACACAGGCTGGTCTCATCAGCACGGGGGAAGCCGGCCTGATCGTGTCACAGCAGCTCAAAGACCTGTATACTCAAATCAGCCTCAGCGAGGCCAACCTGCCTAGGCTGGCAGCGCGGCGCAATGAAATACGGAAGCTGAACGCAGCGCAGATCACGACCGAGAACGGCGCCACGCCCGAGGCGATCGTCTCGCCAGTCATTGGCGCGTTGCGGGCGCAGTATGCATCGATCATACAGAACGAGGCGCAACTGGCGCGGACGTTGGGCGATCGCCATCCGGAGCTCGCCAATATTCGCGAACAGAAGCGAGCGGTACTCGAGCAGATTCAGAACGAGCTTGGACGCATCGGACGCTCCTCGGATGAGGAATATCGCCGGGCACAGGAGAGTCTTGCGGGACTAAGAAAGCAGGCCGAAACGCTCGTCAACTCGCAGATCGCCAGCAACGAGGCCAAGATCAGGCTGCGCCAGCTCGAGAGCGAGGCCAGCGCCATTCGGAGCGTTTACGACACCTCAACCGCGCGAGCGAAAGAGTTGCAACAGCAGCAGCAGATCGAAACCAATAATTCGCGCATTATCTCCGAAGCAATGCTTCCGTTGCGCCCGTTCGGGACCCCAAAGGCGCTGGTCCTGATTTCCGGAGCGCTATTCGGGCTCGTTCTCGGCTTCGCGCTGGCCTATGTCATGGATCTCCTTCGCGGAGTCCTCTCGAGCAGGGACACCGTGGCAGACACGGCCCTGGCTCCAGTCGTCGCGGACCTCGCAACAGTGCCGGTCGATGGCGTTCGGTCCAGCGACGATAGCCGCTCTCTGATCGAGATTACGAAGATGTTGCGACAGCAACTCGGTGGCGGCCTGCCGGCCGTGATCGTCGTTGCGGGGTTGAACGAGAACGACAGTGCCCGTATCGCCGACGATATCGCCGAAATCCTGGTCTGGTGCGGTGAGGCGGTTCTGCGTTGCCATGGCGGGATTGGGAAAAATGCCGTTTCCTCGAAGCCGATGTGCCTTCCGACTAGTCTGAGCAGGGTTGTCGGACAGGGCGCGGGTGAGGCGCGGTTCATCGTCGTTGATGCGGCGGCCGAGATGGTCTCCGCCGATCCCGAGCTATCCGCGCGTGCTTCGGCCATCCTCCTGGTCGTTCAACCCGGTCAGACGACGCGAGACAAGCTGATCAATCTCCTGGATGTCGTGGATCGCAATGGTGACAAGCGCCAGGCTGGTCAGATCGGACTGATCTGTCTGCGTCCCGAAAAATGGACAATACCGGCTTGGCTGTCGCCGCAGCCTGATGTGACATTGCCGGTCGGTCGCGCCGCATGATCGCTTCTGGCGCTCAGCGTAGGACGATGTCCGAGAGCTTGCGTGATCGGCTGCATGACCGCGCATGCGTTGCGCTGGTCCTTGGGGCGCTGACCTTCAACGCTATCCTCTGCTTTGCCAATACGGTCTTGTTTCCCGTCAGCGACATCCTGGTGATCGCATCGGAGTTCGTCATTATCTCGTTTGCCATGGTTTTTGCGCTCGATCGGCGCATCGAACCCTATCTGATCGTAGCAGTCCTGGTGTCGTATGCCATGTTGATCATGGCCATGAGACCAATGTTTGATCCGAAAGCCGTGCGCGACTTTCTGATTCCCGTGGCCTTTTACTGTCTGGGCCGCCGACGGCCGTCGCTGGCATTGACCGACAAGATCGTATTGTCGGCTGGCGTCATCGTCGTGGCGTTCGGTTTGTTCGAATACCTGGCGTTTGAAACCTTCGAGAAGTACTTCAACATCATCCGCTATTACGTGGCGCGTGGCACGGTGGCGCCCGCGGACGTGTTAGCTGAGACCGGGACATTGTTCGCAAGCGGTCTCCGTCCGGACTCCCGTACGCTGCTTCCGTTTCTTGGTCCGCATCGCGTGTCGTCGGTGTTTCTTGAGCCGGTCTCGACGGGAAATTTTGGCGCGATCCTGTATATCTGGGCTCTGTGCCGCCCGGGTATGCGCGGCCGAATGATCCTCTTTGCCTGCGCGGCCATTGTCATCGTGCTCGCCGATGCGCGTTTTGGTGCCTATACCTGCATCGCAGCGACGGCCGCATCGCTGGTCTTTTATCGTCTGCCACGAGTCTTCTGGTTCTGCCTGCCATTGGCGATGATGTGCGCCCTGGCGATCTATGGATTCGAAAGTATGCAGATGGATTGGGCCAACGACATTTCGGGCCGCATCTTGTGGACTGCGCGACTTCTGACCTCTCTGTCGCTCGACGGGGCGATGGGCGTCTCCGCACAAAAGCCATTTCTGTCGGATTCAGGCTATGCCTATTCGATCAACGAAATCGGGATCGTTGGTTTCATTGTCTTTTGGGGACTCTTCATCTTCTCTGCGCCGGCGGATCGTACGGCCTGGCGATTGCGCGCCTGTGCAGCGACCTATTTCTGCCTGCTGCTCGTGATCAGCGATTCGCCTTACTCGATCAAGACCGCTGCGGTGTTCTGGTTCATGCTCGGCGGAGCCGACGCGGAAGGTGAAAAACGCGTGCAAGCGTTGAAGCTGTCGCGGCGGAGTTATGACGACGTACTTGCCGCCAGAGGCGCCGTCACGGCATAGTTTGGCGATGCTGCAACTCTGTTGGATGAAGGCCGCCGCCGGCGCAAGCGCAGAACCGGGCGTTCGATTACGTGCCAGGAGAACGCCGCAAAAGTCATGACGACGACAGAACTGGCAACGAACAGTCCGGCCGTGTTCCAGACCCCGGGAGAGAAATAAATCAAGGTCTGCTGCAGCGGAAAGCCGTAGAGGTATATTCCGTACGAATAATCGCCTGCCGCCAGGAGGCCGATTGGAATGATGCCGATGGTCTTGCCGCGCAGCGCGAAGCGCGGCGAGAGGCCAATCCAGGCAATCACGTAGCTGTAAAGCGGCGCGGTCAGCATCACGCCGGTTGGAGCGAGCAACGTTTCGCGCTCGAAGACGCAGGCCGCGCCGAGATAGAGCGCGGCTGCCACAGCCGCAATGCTACCATGGAACGGGATCCGCTCCCTGTAGCGGTAGAACAGCACGCCTACGAAAAAGACGGGAACCAGGCGCGCCGCTCCACGTGTCACGAACACGGTCGTGAGAAAGCTCAAGCCTGGAAACGACAGCTCGAAAGTCTTGGCGGCGTAGGTTGCGATCGCAATGGCAAACAGCAGGACGACACCGCAGAGCAGAAGGCTGCGTCGTTGGAATACGCCCAGCCAGATGCTCATGGCCAGTACGATGTATACGCTGATCTCGTGTGGCACGGTCCAGAGCGCCCCGTTTACATAGTCGGTGTGTGGATTGTTTTTGAAGACACCGGGAAGTTCATATTGGATCCAGCCGAACGCATTGAGAAAATAGCGATAGAACTGAACGTCGGTGAAGTAGGTCGCCAGTGGGACGCTGGTGACGAGTGGCCCGAGAAGCAGGGCGCACAGGACAATTTCCACAGCAAGCGCGGGGACAATGCGAAGCGCACGATTGGCGATGAAGTCGCGCAGCGACAGATTCTCCGCACTGCCCGCAACGAGAAACCCGCTCAAAGCGAAGAACAGAGGAACGATGGCGGTCGTAAACGCCCATGCCGGCAGCGGCAGCGGCGGCAATAGCGGGAGCAGATCGAGGTCCGGGCCAGCGGTCCGCCACAATGAGCAATGGATGAACAGGACCGAGAACGCCAGGACGAGGCGAAGGGCATCGAAGCCCGGTCCGACGCCGCCCTGTTCGCGCAGGACCTGACCGATCGACCGCATCTGTCTCTCCACATCGACTTCATTCGTCGCGTTTCAGCATAACTGCGCTGGATGTGTCGAACAGCAGGGAGTTAATTTAACATTAACGGTTTGCGACTGCGCGTGACTGCGCAATCGAGTCGCACTTTTTTAAGGCTGATCTCTGATCCCCTGTCAGATCGGTGCCTTTTTACAATTTTCACGGTATTTAACTGCTATTCCTCGCAACAAGTGTGGCGCCGTTCCGGGCGGTCCAATGAAGCGGCTAAACCTTATTTTCTGGAGATTTATTCATGCGTGATCGTGTGCGCACCATCATCGGCTCGATGAATCTTTTGCCGGTTTCGATCGACGGCTTGTCGGACCAGGATAGTTTGTTCGATGCAGGCATGACGTCGTTTGGCTCCGTTCAGCTCATGCTCGCAGTCGAAGAAGCGTTCGACATCGAGTTTCCCAACAGCCTGTTGACCCGCAAGACATTCGCGACGGTCGGCGGGTTGACGGCCGCGGTCGAGCAGCTTGCCACTGTGAAGGTGTGATCATGGCCACTCACGCGGTATTGGAGAGTGATGTCGCGCTCGATGCCGCGACATGGCGCGACGCTATGCGTCGGATTGCAGCCGATGTGGCTCGTCCGAATGCCGATACCGCCGACCTGACCGGCACTTTCCCGTCACAGACCTTTGCGGCGTTGAGACGTGACGGCATGCTGGGTCTCATGGTGCCGAACAGCCTCGGCGGCCAGGAAGTGGGTCTGCGTAAGATCGCCGATCTGTGCGCGATCCTTGCCGGGGCCTGTGGCGCCAGCGGCATGATCTACGCGATGCACCAGATCAAGCTGTCCAGTCTGGTCGCCCATGGCATGCAGACCGAATGGCACCGCGCGCTGATGCGCGATGTTGCCAGCAAGCAGTTGCTGATCGCGTCATCTACCACGGAAGCCGGAATCGGCGGCGATCTGCGAATATCGAACTGCGCTGTGCAAGCCGACGGTGACCGCGTCTCTTTGACGAAGCAGGCCAGCGTTCTGTCTTACGCGACGGAAGCGGATATCATTCTGGCGACGGCGCGGCGTGGGCCGGAATCTGCCGGATCGGACCAGGTGCTGATTGCGCTCCGGCGCGACGATTATGAACTGAAGCGGACCAGTGAGTGGAACACGCTGGGCATGCGTGCCACGTGTTCGGAAGGCTATCTGTTGACTGCGAAAGCGGCAGCCGAACAGATTTTTCCCAAGCCGTTTCACGAGATTGCCGTCCAATCGATGCTCGCAACCGCGCATGTTCTGTGGAGCAGTGTGTGGTTCGGCATTGCCGCCGACGCATTATCGCGGGCTCACGCATCGGTCCGCGCCACCGCGCGTCGGATGCCGCCGGATTTTGCCGGACCGCTTCCTGGTGCCGCACGGCTGGCCGAGGCGACGGCGAAACTACAGACGTTCAAGTCCACCCTCGTCGCTCACATCGAACGCTTCGAGGTCGCCAAGCGCGATGAAGATGATCTCAGTTCGATCAATTTCGCGATCGAAATGAACAACCTCAAGGTCGTCACATCGACCATGGCCGTCGATGTCGTGCGCGAGGCCCTGATGGTGGCCGGCATCGCCGGCTATCGCAACGATGGTCCGTTCTCGGTCGGGCGACATCTGAGGGATGTGCTGTCCGCGCCGCTGATGGTGGCGAACGACCGCATCTTGTCGAATACGGCGGGCTTGGTTGTTGCAAGCCGGTTTGATTCAGGTCTGGAGTGATCCCATGAATGCACCCGTTAAACCTGTGCAGAGTCCGGAAGCATTTCTCAACGCCCTGTTCGATGAATCAATTTTGATCAGGACCGGCGTTGATGGCCTGTATGGCCGCGCTGGGGTCTTCGAGGAAGTCATCGACGGCTTCGAGGCCGCGGTGACCAAAATGGCGGTCGGCGATCACGCCACCCGTATCCATTTCCCGCCGGGTATGCCGCGCAAGAACCTGGAGAAGGCCGGCTACCTCAAGAGCTTCCCGCAACTGGCCGGCTGCGTCCACTCCTTCATGGGCGATACCGCGGACCATGCCAAGCTGGTCGGAATGATCGAGCAGGGGCAAGATTGGACCGAGATGCAGGACGCAACGGAAGTCGCGCTGACGCCGGCCGCCTGCTATCCGCTTTATCCGACGGTTGCGGCGGCCGGCCCGATCCCCGAAGGTGGTCGCCTGTTCGACCTCAAATCATACTGTTTCCGCCACGAACCGTCGAAAGATCCGGCCCGGATGCAGCTGTTCCGGATGCGCGAATTCGTGCGGATCGGCACCGCCGATGAAGTGACGGCATTCCGTGCCACGTGGCTGGACCGCGGAGAGAAGTTGATCGCGTCGTTGGGGCTGCCCTGCGTGATCGATCTTGCGAACGACCCCTTTTTCGGCCGCACCGGCAAGGTCATGGCGTCGAGCCAGCGGGAGCAGGGGCTCAAGTTCGAATTGCTGATTCCGGTCGCCAGCAACGAAACGCCGACCGCGTGCTTGTCTTTCAACTATCACCAGAATCACTTCGGCAGCGTGTGGGGCATGCAGCTGGCCAATGGCGATGTCGCGCATTCGGCCTGCGTCGGCTTTGGCCTGGAGAGGACCGCGCTTGCGCTGTTTCGGCACCACGGCACGGCGGTCGATCGATGGCCGGACGAGGTCCGCCGCGTCTTGTGGGGGTGAGCCTTGCTGCCGCCCATTGTTATCGACGGTCCTGATCCTGCCGCCTACACCCGGCACCTGTTGCACGACCAAACGCGGGATTGGGCGGAAACCAACTGCTACGTCGATCTCCTGATCGAGGTGTTGGCGCAGCGTGGCGAAGACCCGCGAGCCGCGCTCGGCTTCACCGTAGCGCAGGACTTCGAGGGGGATCAGTTCACTTTCTTCAAGTTTCCCGCGGCAGATCTTGCGATGCTCTACGGCATCGAGATCCTCGAACTGGCGATCTACGACCGCCTCGAAGATCACCTGCGCACGCAAATCGGGCGTGGCAGGCTGCCGCTGGTCGAAGTCGATTCGTTCTATCTGCCGGATACAAGAGGCGTCAGCTATCGCTGTGCGCATGGCAAGACGACGATCGGCATCAATCGCCTGGATTCGGACAACCGATGCCTCGATTACTTCCACAATTCCGGGTATTTTCGCCTCGAGGCTGAGGATTTCGACGCGCTGTTGCGTCCCTCGGAGGCCGCTGGCCTGCCGCTGTTTCCTTATGTTGAATTCCTGAAATTCGGCAAGTCGCGGGCGGCATGCGAACAGGTCGAGATCGCCCGGGTGCTGCTTGAGCGGCATCTGGCTCGCCGCCCGCGGCAAAATCCGTACCTCGCCTGGGGCGAGACACTTGAGCGCGACGTGGCGCGGCTGGCCACAGAGCCGGTCGAGTGGTTTCACCGCTACGCGTTCAACACGCTGCGCCAGACTGGGGCGAATTTCGAGCTCCTGGGTTCCCATATGGCCTGGCTCCAACAGCACGGCGATGGCGGGCTGGAGCGGCCGAAACTTGCCGCACAATCGATTTCGCAGAATGCCAAACTGATGCAGTTCCAGCTTGCGCGCGCCGCCGCGCGGGGAAAGTGTCCCAGTTTTGCCGAGGTCATCGATCAGTTGGCCGCCGACTACGACACCGTCCTCGACTCGCTGCTGAACAGATTTGCCGTCACCGGCGCGGCAGCCTGACGGATCCCATGACTGACATTCGCGCCATGACCGGACGGCGGGTGCAGTCGCTCACGGCCGGGTGGGGACTGACACTCTCGCAGCCTCAGGTGTGGCAAGAGCCGGGTCACTTGACCGAGGCGGCCTGGCTGCCTGCGCTGGTCCCAGGGACGGCCGCGGGTGCTTTGCGGGCGCTCGGGCAATGGTGCTTCGACGACCCGCTGCCGCTGCATGACAAGGACGTCTGGTACCGCGTGCAGGTGAGCGGGAACGGGCGACGCATTCTGCGCTTCGAGGGGCTGGCGACATTTGCCGAGGTCTTCCTGGACGGTCGGCTGATCCTCAAGAGCAGCTCGATGTTCGAGCCTTACGAGGCCGAGGTCACGCTCGATGGCGAGCAATGGCTTCATATCGCGTTCCGCAGTCTCAAGACCGTTCTTGGCGGTATCCGCGGGCCCCGGGCCCGCTGGAAGACGATGATGATCGAGGAGCCGCGGCTGCGCTTCCTGCGTACCACGCTGATCGGCCACATGCCCGGCTGGTGTCCCCCCGTCGATGTCGTCGGTCCCTATCGGGCTGTCCTGCTGATCGACGATGGGCCGGTCCGCGCGCATAACATTGATCTGCGCAGCCGGGTCGAGAATACGGAGGGCGTGGTTTCGCTCGCTCTGGATCTTTCAGGTGTTCCGCAGGGTGTGACGCCCGTTCTGCGATGTGCAGGCGTTGATGCTGAACTCGCGCCAAATGGATCCAACACTTGGCAAGGCTCGCTTCGCATTCCCGACGTGAAACTGTGGTGGCCGCACACCCACGGCAATCCCGCGCTCCACGCGGTCGCCGTCGACATCGGCGGTACCCACATCGATCTCGACCATGTCGGATTCCGGACCATCGAAATCGATCGTGGACAGGATGGTGGCGGTTTCGCCCTGCATGTGAATGGCGTGCGGATGTTTTGCCGAGGGGCGTGCTGGACCCCAGTGGATATCGTCAATCTGCGGGCTGCCGAAACTGACTACCAGCGCGAGCTCGGCCTCATGCAGAGCGCCGGCCTCAACATGGTCCGGCTCATCGGCACGATGCTCTATGAGGCGCCCGAGTTCTACCGAACCTGCGATGCGTTGGGCATCCTGGTCTGGCAAGATGCCATGTTGGCCAATTTCGACTACCCTTCGGACGCGGCTTTCGTTGACATCATCCGCAGCGAGATCAAAACCTTCATTCGAGGGCTTGGCGCATCGCCGTCACTGGCCGTGTTCTGCGGCGGCAGCGAAGTCGGCCAGCAGGCCGCAATGATGGGACTTCCGCGCGAGATGCGCCACGTACGCTTGGCCGAGACCATCATCCCCGAGGTCTTGGCGCAATGGTCGGACGTCGTCTATGTGCCGGGTTCGCCGTCCGGAGGCTCGCTTCCGTTTGTGCCTGAAGCCGGACCGTCGCATTATTACGGAGTCGGCGCCTATCTGCGGCCCCTGGAAGATGCGCGCCGCGCCAATGTCCGCTTCGCGTCCGAATGCCTTGCCTTCGCCAACGTGCCGGACGATCGCATGTTTTCGACTCATAACCTCGATCCGAGCGCGGACACGACGCGCTGGCTGGCGCGGGTCCCGCGCGACGGCGGCGCATCCTGGGATTTCGAAGACGTGCGCGAGCACTATCTCACCACGCATTGGGGTGAAAACGGCCGCGGCCTGCGCGAGACCGATCCCGTGCGCTGGCGCTATCTCTCGCGTGCGATCACGGCCGAAGTCGTCGAGCGCACGCTAGACGAATGGCGGCGCCCAGCGTCGACCACGGCCGGTGCGCTTCTGTGGCTGTGGCGCGATCTGTGGCCTGGCGCCGGCTGGAGGGCACCAACGGACTCTATCTGCATCTCGTCAATGACAGCCCGCGCGCCGTTTCCGGCAAACTCGTGCTGCGCTGCCTTCGCCACGGCAAGACACCCGTGATCGAGGCCTCGCGTGAAGTGACCGTCGAGCCGCATTCAGGATTGTCACTCGGGTCATTCGAACTGTTCGATTGTTTTTTCGATGCCGGCCATTGCTACAGGTTCGGGCCTGCCGCTCATGACGTGGTGCATGCGACGTTCGACAGCGCTGACGCCAGCCTGCAGACGGAAGCCTTTCACTTTCTCGCGCCACCGGAGTCTGGATCCGATCAAATTATCAAAGTGGCACTCGACCACGATCGTGACGGATTCTTCCTGAAGCTCCACACTGAAACGACCATGAGATTCATTGAAATCACCGACGATCACTTTGTCCCTGAAGACAATTATTTCCATCTCGGTCCCGACGCTGCGAAGATTGTCAGGTTGAAGCCCTTCCATAGCTCGATCGCGGGAGACCGTCCTTCAGGTCGTGTCGGCGCGCTCAATGGGTCTGGTAAGAGCCACTATTGATTGGCGGGCTGAGCGCGAGATGCATAGCAATTTCAATTATATAAGAGTTCGTCGTTTTATTCTGACTGGTGCGCCAATGATTTCAATGCTTATGGCGCGATCGGCTAAATCCTGAAAGTGTCGGGTAAGCACCGAGATTGGTTGCGCTGGTGATGGACATTTCGACGATTGGGCCTGTGGACGTATCCCAGTGGGCAACAGATGAAGATAATCCAATTTTCCCCGTCGGCTCCAAGCCGAAGAAGCTGTTGGTGTGTCCAAGTGACCCGCCGCTACCGTAGTTGATACCGGGGCATCGCTACCTATTTAAGAATGCTGAAGGTTGGCAAGCCGGTTAGCTTTGGGCTGAGGTCTTCGCTTGGCAGTTCTCGCTTTTGGCCGGCATAGTCGTTCCACGATGTTTCGTCGGGATCGACGAGCGGGGTGTCCCGGGTGCGGTCATCGAGTTCTTTTTTGGGTATCCGAATGAAGCAGCGCCTGAGCGCTTCATTCATGCGTCGGATATTCTGCAGCGCTCATTGATCGACAAGAAACGTGGACGCCCTCACAGCGTGCGGTCTAACGCGGACCTCTGCCGAGCCCTTCACGTCCCTGGCGCAAGGGACTGGTGGGCTGGAACCCTGGTTTTCGATGCATCGATCGGGAACACCGATCGGCACCCCGACAACTGGGGCATTTTAGCTCGTGTCGACGCACAAAATAAGCGCAATAGAGTAACACTAGTTCTTGGCCAGCCCCGAATCGTCCCTTCGTTCGCGAGCCGCAAATCCTCTCTCGAATAATGCGGCTTCGGCTTCGCGGCGCTTCTGAAGACCGACAAGGCCTCCTGTCAACCTCTTCATTGACCGGATCTGATCGGGAATTGAAGCAAATTCGCGTTTACCCATAAGCTCCTTGATCGCGTGCATCTCGTTGTACCTTTCACCAGGCAATGAGAACGATGCACCGCGATTGTAAACTAGGGAGACAAGTGCGCCATATGAATCCGGCGGCAATTCCTTGACGTTTGGCAGAGACCCATCAACCAAGGCTGCGTATCGACTGAGCTGCTTGCCGCCAAATACCGCAACGGCGTCGCCCCACTTGATTGATATGTCTTTAACGGTTGCAGCTTGGCCCTCAGCGGTAGGGCCGGTGATCCCAATCGTGGCCGCGAGGCGATCGAGATCGGGCGAAGTTAAAACTTGGCCCCAATCCTGCCTGAACGATTCCGGTGTGACGTATGCTAGGTCGTAGTTGATACCGATCGAAACGCCGCTTGCGCCGCCAGGCCATCGGGGATGAGAATACATTCTTTCGTAGCTTTCGCGGTCAGTTACTTCCCAACCGATAATCATATTCACTGCTGCAGGCGAGATTCTTCGCGAAAGATCGTCGGGGTTAGCCGACACGCTCCCCGAAGGGGAAGGAAGTACTGGAGCGCCCTTGTTCGCGAGGATCTTTGCAGCAAGGTCGTTGTCTGCAATCAATCCTGTCTCGGCCAGATAACGAATATTCTTTCTTGCCTGTTCGACGTCACCGACGCTCGCCATCTTCAAAATGAGCTCGTGTTGCTGCTTTTGGGTTTCAAGTCGCCTTGACGATTCGAATTTTTGAGTTTCAAGATCGAGCGAATTTTTACTCTGGAGGACGGTCGCAACGACTGATCCTGCTATAGTCAGCACGCCAGCCATGAGCGTTGTTGTAAGGGGTGAAAATGCTCGCCCTATCCAGCCGCCCTCTCTTTGCTTTGCTTCCGATTCGATTTTTCTGAGAGCATAATCGTCCTTCCACTTTTCTTTCTCAAACGCTAGCTTCTCATCTTCGATTGAAGCCTGGGGCTCATTTGACATCGACGCGCTCCATGGAAACTCCTATTTTTTCCCTCGCTTTTTCATCCTGACGCCGGCGCCGCCACCATTCTCGGCGATGAACTCGACGCCGGCCTTCTCAAGGGCGCTCACAAGTGCGTCGCCCGTTTCCGGTCGGCCCCCGACGTCCCCATCCGCCGATTCCAGCCGCTTAATAGTCGGGAGCGATACCCCAGACTTTTCGGCCAAATCGTCCTGCGACCATCCAGCTAACGCTCTGGCTGCTTTGATCTGCCTAATTGATACTTTTAGTATTGACATGGTTAACGGCCTCATGAGATACTAAAAGTATCACAAGGCGGCACCTGGGCAACCAAAAGGAGCGACAGCCCCATTTTGGTGACCGGCGGAGCTATGTCGAACCGCCAAGCCATCATGACCCGCGCCTGGACCATCTTCCGCGAAACCTATCACTATCCACAGATCAAGTTCGCCCGCATCGGCCGGCCCTGCTTCGCTGCCTGTCTGCGCAAGTCCCGCAGCGGAGGGGCGCGCTAATGCTGCAGCTTCCGACCGAGCGCAAGCGCGTTGGGAAGACGTCACGAAAGACGGCTTCAACCGATCCGATCTTTGCCCTAATCGAAACCCATAAAAAACTTCGAACGGCTTGGTTCAAGCTGAGTGACGAACTTGATCTTCTAGAAGATCAGGCCAAAGAAAGACATGGCTACCGCCCGTCGTCCGTGGTCAATTGGCGCAACTACACCATCGGCGGTCATGAGATTGAGCTCCGGCGCGAAACACTGCTAGCCCATCCAGATATCAGCCCGGAAACCGTCGAGCAGGAATACCTGGACGCGAAGGCTCGCGAACGCGCCAAAAAACGTGCCGGCCGGGCGTGGGACAAGCGCACTGGGTCCGCGGTGAAACGTAAGGAGAAAGACCGCGCCATAAATGCCGAGAT
>WNFI01456835.1_pt1 | contig 26263 bp, 25 predicted proteins | sample 5400471 | NCBI WGS metagenome assembly WNFI01 (sample SAMN13153348, study PRJNA577476) | soil metagenome | isolation source: 100 cm saprolite on Douglas fir-dominated hillslope | place: USA:California | collected 2013-09-17 | reverse complement strand
TGTGTGTGGCGACCACCATCATTGTCAAGATGGGCCGGGCGCGTTACATGTGGGTCACTTTCGTTCCGCTGTGCTGGCTGGTCGCGGTAACCTTCACGGCTTCATGGCACAAGGTATTCGATTCCAACCCGCTGATCGGTTTTCTCGCTCATGCGCGACAGATTGCCGCCGGTCCAGCCACCGCGGACTTGCAGCGCCGCATCTTCAACGACCGGCTCGACGCGGCTGTGGCTGGATTGTTGGTGATACTGGTGACGGTAATCGTGCTGGAGTCGGCGTTGCAGTGGTTGCGAGTGATCTCGGGAAGCAAAGCGGCAGTCTGCAACGAGACACCGTTTGTGGCGACGCGGTATGTGGGAGAGGAAGGGCTATGAGATCGGGTGATCCACGGCAAGCCGGGACAGGTCTGGTGATCGGGAAATCGGGTGATCTGAAAGCGGCGGGACAATCGATCAACCCACACAGTCCGTGGAGCGCAGGCGCCCTCGCCTGCGTTCATTGCACCGAATGGCTCAAAGCGACATTCCACGCTCTTCGCGCAACTCTGCGGGAGATCTTTGACGAGTCTGCTTACGAGCGTTTCCTTTCGCGAACGCACGGAACTGTTTCCATCGCAAGTTATCGCGCCTTCATGCGCGAACGCGAGACTGGAATGGCAAAGCGGCCGAGGTGTTGCTGAACTCGCGGCCTCGAAATGTAAAAACAACAGAAAAACGCGGTACACTTGCCATCATGCGGGTGATGGGCATCGATTGCGGCAGCGAGTACACCGGCTACGGCGTGGTGGAAGAGAGCGAGGACCGCACGCTGCTCTGCTGCTGTGTTGGCGCGATCAAACTGAAGACGCGCGACTCCATGGCCAACAAGCTGCAACGAATCTTCGCCGACCTGACGGCCATTATTGCTGAACATCGTCCAGAGATGGTAGCGATTGAAGATGTGTTTTACGCGGTGAATGTAAAGTCCGCGCTCAAGCTGGGACAGGTACGCGGTGTCGCGATGCTGGCCGCGTCTTCCTGTGGTTTGGAGGTCGCCGAGTATTCGCCGCTCTCGATCAAGTCCGCGGTCGTGGGTTACGGCAAAGCGGACAAGCACCAGGTGCAGCAGATGGTCATGCGTCTGTTGAAACTCGCGGAGCCGCCTGAGCCTTCTGATGCATCCGATGCGCTGGCCATTGCGATCTGCCATATTCACACTGCATCGACCATGAAGCGATATCACGCTGTTACATCATGAAGCGACTTCTCCTCCTATGCACTGCATTGCTCTTCTGCGCTCTTACCGGACCGGCGCAGACTGTGACGCGTCCTACTGATCCCGGTGTCTCGGTTGTGGCCTTTGATCTGACCTGGGAAGCCTTTACTCCAGCCAAATACTTCATCACCGTGGATTCTTCAGGAAACGCAAAATACGTTTCCCGCGAGAAACTCCAGCTTCCGGAGCCGGACAGCAAGGGATCCGCGAGCGAAGCAACTACGGAATCTGAGCCGGACTTTGAACTCAGTTTCACCATGTCTCCTGCGAATCGTGAGAAGGTCTTTCAACTGGCCAAAGACACCAATTACTTCAATGGCAGCTTTGACTACACTGCGCACCGCATTGCCGACACCGGCAAGAAGGTACTGACGTATGCGGATTCAGGAAGAATCTTTCAGACTACTTACAATTGGTCGGAGAATAAATCCATCGATCAACTGACTAAGCTTTTTCAAGGCATCTCTTACACCATAGAGCATGGACGCAAGTTGCAGTTCCTTCGTCGTTTCGACAAACTCGGTCTGGAAAAGGAACTCAAGGGAATGGAAGAGGCAGCGCAAAGCGGCTACATGGCGGAGATACAGATCATTGCGCCGACGCTGGAGAACATCGCGAACGATCCGGCTATCTTGCACATTGCACGGGAGCGAGCGCGCCGTCTGCTGGCGCTTAACCTTTCTTAATGTCCCCGCGTTAACTCTTCTTAAGTTCCCCTGAAAATAACTTATCCTCCCGCGTGCGCACCGGCCAATAAACTAGAGTCAACTGCTGAGTTAGGTCCATCTAATTCGGCAGGACCTGGAGGAGTGCAACATGCTACGCACTGTAAAGCTGTTTGCCGCTCTGATGTTCGTGTTAGCCGTGCTGGCCCCCGCCGCCCTGAGTCAGTCGAATGCGCGCATTGTGCGCATCAGCGACGTTGAAGGCCAGGTTGATTTCGACAACGGTCACGGCTACGAAAGCGCCACCATCAACATGCCCATCTCGGAGGGCGACCGCCTCTTTACCCGCGCGGACGGCTGGGCCGAAGTTCAGTTTGAAGACGGCAGCACCGCGCGCCTGGCTCCCGACACCGAAATTGTTTTTACTGATCTGAGGCTCTCCGGCCAACGGGCAACGATCACGTCCATTGATCTCAACCAGGGCGAAGCCGAATTTAGAGTTACGTATCACGACGAGAGCTCCTTCCAGGTAAACGCCCGGCAGAAGGGACTCGTTCTTCGGCAATCCGCTCGTTTTCGTGTCCGCTCTCTCAACTCCGATCCGCTGGAACTGGTGGTTTGGCAAGGTGAGATTGGAGTACATGACCCCGATTCGGGAGAAGACGTCGCCGTCAAGAGAAATGAGACCTTTGCGCTGGACGCGCAGGACGTCAGCCGCTACGACCTGGAGCAGGGCGGCCAGGAAGACGATCTTGATCGGTGGAGCACGCAGCGCGATGAGTTTCTGGCGAAGAATGCGGGAAACGGCGAACGCTACACTTCGTCGCCATATCAGTATGGCTTGAGTGATCTGGATGCCTACGGCCAGTACTACGACATTCCCGGCTACGGATACATGTGGCGTCCGAACTATGTTGACGTTGATTGGAATCCTTTCGCCAACGGCTATTGGTGCCGCACGCCGTGGGGATTCACATGGGTCTCGGGCTATCCCTGGGGATGGATGCCGTATCGTTACGGCGGCTGGGTGTTTATTCCCGGCTACGGGTGGTTGTGGAGACCGGGACAATGGCATGAGTGGCACCGCATTCCGCCGGTGCAGAATGCGCCGCCTCGGTTTCATCCTCCCAGGACGCCACCTCCGGGTGTGATTCCGCCGAAGATCACCAGACAACCCGGGCCGGTGAGGCCACCGAGGCTAATCGGCCCGCCTGAAGAGAGGCCGGGACGCGACGCCAACCAGAGATTCATCGGCCCGCCTGAGGTGAGTCCTGGAAGTGATGCCAACCAGAGGCGAATAGGGCCAAGACTGGTCGGTCCGCCTGAGGTGAGTCCAGGGCATGATGTCAACGTCGGCACTCCACCGAATCGCGACGTCCGTCCGCGGTTGATAGGGCCGCCTGAGGTCACTCCTGGACATGATGCCAACACTGGCAATCTAACCAACCGTGACGCCCATCCGAGGCCAATAGGTCCGCCCGAGGTGAGTCCTGGACATGACGCCAGCGTGGGCCCTCCACTGTCGAACCGCGACCGTGATCACAAAGGTGGAGGCCTGGTAATCACTGACGACAATGTGCGCCAGGTGGGTGATCGCTCCACGTCACCGCGGCGGGAGCCGCCTGTGTCCTCGCAACCAGGGGGAACGCCTCCGTCTTCGGTGCGCGGACCCATGCCGCAGGTCGAACGTTCCAATTCGGATGGGCCAAGAACGGTGACTGCGCAGCCAGCACAGACGCATACATATACTCCGCCACCGCCACCGGCGCCCGTGCGGACCTACAGTCCGCCGCCTTCACCTGCGCCTGCGCCGGCGCCTGTGCGCAGCTACAGTCCGCCGCCTTCACCGCCTGCGCCGGTATCGCATCCCGCGCAGGAGCGAACGTCTCCACCACCAGCGGCCAAGTCGGAGAATGACTCTAAACCGAAGCGCTTGAGGTAGAGACCTGGATTTTCGCCGCGTATGGACGCGACGAACGCGAATGAACTTAATCCATCATTCACATTCGCGTCTGTTCGGGTCCGTCCGCGGCGAATCATTTTTTTAGCGAGATTGCCACAGGAGCGCCCAATGCCCGAAACAGCCGCGCTGTTTGCTCGAGCGGCAACGCTTCCGCACGGATGTCCGGACGTATTCCAGTCTCCCCAAATGCGGCCCGCAGTTGTTTTTCCGGATAGGCTCCTCGCAGATTATTCAGCAGCGTCTTGCGCTTCATGGCGAAGGCGAGTTTCAGGAAGCGAATGAACTCGGCCGGAGCTATGCCCAACTCTTCGAATCGCGGTGCGATGCGCATACGCAACACGCTGGAATGGACCTTCGGCGGTGGCGTAAATGCGCCAGGCGGCAGGGTAAACAAGTTTTCGATTTTCGCGTAAAGCTGGGCTGTCGCCGAGAGCAGCCCGTAATCACGCGACCCGGGCTGTGCGGCGATGCGGTCCGCAACTTCGCGCTGTACCATGATCACGATCACATCAAACTGGTCGTGAAACTCGAAGAGCCGCAGCAAGATGTCTGATGTTACGTAGTACGGCAGGTTCCCGATCACCCGCGCGCGTTGCGGTTTCAGTGGCCGCAGATCATTCAGCGGTCCGATGGTGCGGTGCAGCACGGTACGAAAGTCGATGTTGAGGACGTTGCCTTCCAGGATTTCAACCTTTGGATTTCCCGAATACAGGAAACGCAACTCAGTGGCCATCATACGGTCCAGTTCGACGGCGATGAGGCGTCCGGCGCGGCGGGCCAGCGTCCTGGTCAGCGCGCCTTTGCCAGGACCTATTTCCAGCACCAGGGACTGAGAAATATCCTCCAGGGCATCCACGACTCTTTCGGCTGCGCCGGCATCGGTGAGAAAATTCTGTCCCAACTTAGGTTTTTTTGCGCTGCCCAAATTGACCCCGCTTCTTTTTGCCATTTAGACTTTTTTCTGTAGATATGTTGGGCCGGTTTCGTGCTCAGCTTTTCGGAGGCCCCGTGAACATCGTCTTCGCCGCTTCAGAGTGTGTGCCGTTTTCCAAAACCGGCGGTCTGGCCGATGTGGTGGGCGCTCTGCCTAAGGCCCTGGCGGAGCTTGGCCACTCCGTTTCAGTTTACCTTCCCAAATACCGCCAGACCAAACTTGAGGCGTCCAAAGTCCTGCTTCCTAGCGTGACTGTTCCGTTTGACGATCAGTACAGGTTCTGCTCGGTGCTGGATGGCGGCAGGCGCGATGGAGTGCAATTCTATTTCGTGGATTACCCTCCGTTCTTCGATCGCGAATCGCTCTACGGGACGCCGGCCGGAGATTATTCCGACAATGCGGAGCGCTTCGCGCTTTATTGCCGCGCGGTGCTGGAAGCCTCAAAGATTCTCGGCGTACCGGACATCTTCCATTGTCATGACTGGCAGTCGGCGCTGGTGCCGATTCTTCTGAAGACCAGCTACGTGGACGATCCGATTTTTGTGGACACCTCCACCGTGTTTACCATCCACAATCTCGGCTATCAGGGATTATTTCCGCCGGATACCCTTCCGTTGCTCATGCTTCCCTGGGACCTGTTCACCATCGACAAGCTGGAGTTTTGGGGCAAGGTAAATTTTCTGAAGGGCGCGCTGGTATTTTCTGACTACCTCACCACGGTCAGCAGGAAATACGCACAGGAGATCCAGACCAGCGAATACGGCTTTGGCCTCGAAGGCGTGCTGCGCGGCCGCGCGGGGTCGCTTACCGGCATTCTGAACGGCGTGGATTACGGAGAGTGGTCGCCGGAGAAAGACAGCTTCATCGCAAAACAGTACTCGCGCGAGAACCTTGAGGGCAAACAGGAGTGCAAGCGCGACCTGTTGCAACAATTTGAGATTGCCGAGACGAACTCACCGGTGGTGGGAATCATCTCGCGCTTCGTGGCGCAGAAGGGCTTTGATCTCATTGCGGAGATTGCCGTCGATCTGGCCAGGCTGCCCGTGGTCTTTACCATCCTCGGCAGTGGCGACAGGCTGTATGAAGAGCTAATGCGCAAGTTGAATCGCCAGATGCCGGACAAGTTCGCGGTCAAGGTCGCATATGACAACGCGCTCGCCCATAAGATTGAAGCAGGCGCTGACCTGTTCCTGATGCCGTCACACTACGAGCCGAGCGGCTTGAATCAAATGTACAGCTTGAAATACGGGACAGTCCCGGTAGTCCGAGCGACCGGCGGCCTGGACGATAGCGTGGAGCAATGGAGTCGAGCCACGGGCAAAGGCACGGGATTCAAGTTCAGTGCGTACACCGGAAGCGCGCTGCTCGCGGCTGTCCGGGAAGCTCTGCAAGTTTTCAAGGACCAATCTGCATGGAAGCAGCTCATGATGAACGGCATGAGCAAAGATTTTTCCTGGGCAGCTTCAGCCCGGGAGTATGTGAAGGTCTACGAGCGGGTAACCGGCAAGTCCTCAACACCGGAAAAGAACCTGGAACTTAGCCGGGCATAGCTTTGCGCTGTCGCGCAAAATAAAGATAGACCGGGATCCCCGCTAGTATTACCAGCGTGCCGATAATCGAGTTTTGCAGATTGTCTCTAAAGGTATAGACCAGCAAAATGGCGGCAACGATGACAAATACCGCCGGTACCACAGGATATCCCCAGGTACGGTACGGGCGCGGCAGGTTCGGCTCTCGCCGCCGGAAAACGAAAATTGTCGTCGCTGCGATCATGTAAAAGAGCCATTCGGCAAAGATGGTGAGATTGAGGAGTTCGCTGAACGCGCCGCCAGCCAGCAACAGGACGATTGCGACGATGGCTTGAACCACAATCGCACGGTGCGGCGTGTGAAATACCGGATGTACGTCCGCCAGGCTCTTAAAGAAATAACCATCGCGTGCAACAGCAAACGGAATGCGTCCACCACTCATGATGGTCCCATTCAGCGTTACGAACATGGAAAGTGCCATCCCAATCGAGACCAGCGCAGCTCCCACGGGTCCGATGGCCATTTGCGTGGCCAATGACGCGGGTACTTTGGATCCCGCAATAGCGCTCGCCGGCAGTACATACTGGACTGCGGCGTTGATGCCCATGTAAAGCACGGCAACGATCGCAACACCGGCAATCAGTGCGATCGGAATGCTGCGCTCAGGGCTGCGAATCTCACCGCTAACCATGTTGAGATCGTTCCAACCGTCATAGGCCCAGAGCGCGGCGACCAGCGCTGCCATGAATCCGGCCATGCCGCCCTTTGCACCGAGAAACGTTGTGTGGAAGTTGCTCCATCCGCCCGTTGACGCGGTAAAGCCAATGAAGATGATGGCCGCGATCATCGCGATCTTCAGCGACGTAAATACCAACTGGAAGCTGCCTGCTTTTTTCACGCCAATGTAATTCACGGCCGAGATCAGAATCGTGGCCGCAATAGCGAACAGATGTCCGTAGGTAACTTCAAAAGAGCGCGTGCTCGTGATGTGCCAGACGAAGAATGCTTTGCCGAGGTAGCTGAAGCGCTGAAATGTGCCGATCACGTCGACGATTCCGGTAGTCACGGTGGCAATGGACCCTGGCTTGGCAATGAGGAACCACGTCCAAGCATAGAGAAAGCCCGGCAGCGGACCGTAGGCGTCGCGAACATACACGTATTCCCCGCCGGCCCACGGCTTCATGGCGCCGAGTTCTGCATAGGTCAAAGCACCGGCGAAGGATAGCAGGCCCCCGACAATCCAGACCAGGTAGACCATGCCGGCCGAGCCAACGTCTTTCATCATTACGCCAGGGACACGGAAGATGCCGCTGCCGATGATTGTCCCCGCGACAATGGCGGTCGCGTGCCACACGTTCAGGTCGCGTACCAGATCAGGTCGTGTGCTCTTTGCGCTCTGCATTGGGCTCCAGGATGAGGCTTGCGAGATAGCCTACAACAAACGTGGTGATCGACCCTAGCGTTACATACCAGGTGAAGGCAATGCTGGTCCACTTCCAGACGTAAAGATTCAGGGCCAGCCCGCAGATCATTCCGATAATGGCTCCGGTCTGGCGCGCGCGCTTGGTCAGAACGCCGAGAAGAAAGACGCCGAGCAGTCCACCATACGCCACGGAAGCAATGCTCAGTCCCAGTTCAAGCACCGCGCCTTTGCCGCGAGATGCCATAGCCAGCGCGAAGAGCACAACGCACCACACCAGAGTCGCCGCACGGGAAAGAAACAGCTTTCTTTGCTCCGGCGTCTCTGGCCGGATACGGAGATAGAAGTCCATCATCGTGGTGGAAGAGAGCGAGTTGAGCGCCGCACTCAGGTTTGACATAGCAGCGGCGAGAATCGCGGCGATCAACAGTCCGGAAATTCCGCTCGGCATGTGTTCCACAATGAATGTCGGGAAAACTCGGTCTGTGGCGGAGAAAGGCGTGGCCGGAGGATGCATTCGGTAGAAGACCCACAAGCCGGCGCCAACCAGCAGAAACAGCGTGAACTGCATCAGGACCACGAATCCGCTGGAGATCAGCGCAACTTTGGAATCGCGTTGATTGCGCGCGGCCAGCAGCCGCTGGACCATCAACTGGTCAGTGCCGTGGCTGGCTGTGGTCAGGAACATACCGCCGATCAATCCTGCCCAGAAGGTGTATTTCTCATACGGGTTGAAAGAGAAATTCACCACCTGGAACTTGCCCGCTTCGCCGGCCATGGCATGTATGGTGTGCCATCCGCCGGGAACAAGGTGCGTCAGGGTGATGAAGCCAACGATGGTCCCGGCAACGTAGATAAACATCTGGATCACGTCCGTCCAGATCACGGCAGCCATTCCACCTTCAAAGGTGTAAATCAGCGTGAGCACCATGACAATGGCAATGGACCACACATCGTTAGTCAGACCGAGCACAATCGCCACAACAATGGAGATAGCCCAAACGCGCACACCTTCGGCGGCAGCGCGCGTCAGCAAGAAAACTCCGGCCGTGAGGCGGTGCAGCGCCGCTCCGAAGCGGCGGTCAATAAGCTCATACGCCGTGAACATCTCACCGCGAAAATACTGGGGAATCAGGATCAGACTGATGATCACGCGACCGAGCAGATATCCGAAAACAAGCTGGAGAAATCCGAAATTGCCGCCGTACGCGATTCCCGGCGTGCCGATGATGGTGAGCGTGCTGGTCTCCGCGGCCACGAGGGAGAGTCCGATGGCCCACCACGGAATATTGCGGTCAGCCAGAAAGTAGTCGCGCAAGGTGCGCTGTTTTTTGCGGAAGCGCAGGCCAAAGAGCGTAATGCTGACGAGGTAAGCCGCGATGATTACGATGTCAACCGTGTGCAGGCGCATTGGGGGTAAATTGTCGCGAGCTCCTATCTCCGGCTATGCAGTCCACGGATTTACGATGGGGGTGGAGAGGTCCTCAAAGTGTACCGTATTGCCTGTGGCCAGCGTGGCGTTATGCGTGAGCACAATACCAGCGATCATCGTGTCGCGCAATTCCACCGGCTTGCCGCGTTTGTGCCGGAGTGCCATTCGTTCTGCCGCCAGCCCTGCGGCACCGGCATCGAAGGGGATGACCTGCTGGTTGATCCTCCGTAGAAGTTCCTCAAAGGCCGCGGACAGCGCGTTGCGCCGTTTTCCGGCAGGCAGCATCTGCAAACCAAATCGGATCTCGAAAACGGTGATGGATGTTGTCCACACGGAGGTGCGGGGCTGCTTATCGAGCCAGGCGACCACTGCCGCTTCCGGCGCCTGGCGCATGAGCGCCGAAAGCACATTGGTATCCAAGACGATCATTTTTCAAACAGGATTGGCTTGATCTCGTGTCCGCGTAGCTCAGGAATGTCATATTCCAGCCCAACTTTCGCAAACAAAGAGGAAATCTCGGTCCCAAGCCCGCCTGACGGAACGTCCTCTTCCTGATGGAGCGCGCTACGCAGGATTTCTCGTACCTCTTCCTCCATGCTGTGGCCGTGCTTCTTGGCGCGGCGTTGCAGCTTGGCCTTAATTGTCTGGTCAATCTTGCGCACAACAAGTTGGGCCATGATCTCCTCTTTCGCGTGAATATGATATCATGATATCAAACTAATGTTAACTACCTGAGCCATTATTCCGGAAAAATGCTGCAATGCCAAAACAAAGTTGTGGGAAGATGGTAAGCCATGCCGTTCTATCTGGGGATTGATGCCGGAGGCACCAAGACAGACTGCGCTATCAGCAATGGCGTGGAGTTGCTGGGCCAGGCTGCGGGCGAGAGCTGCAAGATCGCCAGTGTGGGCAAGGAAAAGGCGCGCAAGCATCTGCAGGAAGCCATCCTCAATACCTGCAAGCAAGCCAAGGTCTCTCCCAGCGAGGTGCAACACATATGTATTGGGATGTCGGGCGCTTCCATCGAAGAGGCGGTGAACTGGGTGCGAGAAACGATCAAGGAAGTCGTGCCGGGCCAGGCTTACATTGTGGGCGACCACGTAATTGCGCACCGCACGGCCTTTGGGACGTCTCCCGGAGTCCTGGTGATCGCGGGAACAGGGTCGATCGCCTTCGGACGTAACCAAAGTGGAGAATCGGCTCGCGCCGGCGGCTGGGGGCCAATCGTCTCCGACGAAGGTTCAGGCTTCTGGATAGGCAAGGAAGCCGTAGCGGCCGCACTGCGCTCCTATGATCTGGGCCAGAGCAACGGATTACTCTCCTCCATCGCCGCGTGCTGGAAGGTTGCGCCGGAAGAGGTGGCGCGCTTCGCGAATACATGCTCCGGCCCCAAGCTGGCGGAGCTGGCGACTCCAATAGCTGCTGCAGCCGAAACCGGCGACGATGCTGCACGGCAGATCGCCGACCGCGCGGGCAGGGAACTAGCCTCGCTGGCGGGAGCGGTGATCCAGCGCCTGTGGCCTCACGGCGGGATCATACGCGTGGCGCTTGCCGGCGGAGTGGTGCAAGGATCGTCGGTGGTGCGGCAGGCGTTTCGCAACGCTGTGCGTGAGAAATATCCGGAAGCCGCGGTCAGCTTTGCATATGTTCGTCCGGTGTTGGGCGCACTGGAGATCGCGGCCCATCGCGGAGCTCCGAAATGACTGCGCCGGGCGGCGCTCGGCAAAAAACCACGGCCCCAGAGGACTTATTGGAGCGGCTGGTCCATGATCGCTCTCCGGAAGCGATGATCACCGCGGCCTCGCACGCGCGTCTCACCGAAGACCTTGCGCTGGCCTTGCTCAACCGCCGCGACCTGCCGGCGAAGGCGGTGGAAGCGCTGCATAAGAATGGCGCGCTGGCCAAACACAAGAAAGTGCGCTTGGCTATCGTGACGCATCCCCGCACGCCGCGCCATATTTCCATTCCCATCATCCGCCACCTGTATCCGTTTGAATTAATGCAGGTGGCGCTGTTCCCGGCAGTGGCTGCTGATGTCAAACGCATGGCGGAAGAGTCCATCATCGGCAAATTGAAAATGATCTCTTCCGGCGAACGCTACACGCTGGCCAAGCAAAGCTCCGGACGCATAGCCGCCGCGCTCCTGCTGGATCCGGAAGAGCGCATCATGCTGGCCGCACTGGATAATCCCCAGATGACAGAAATGTCGATCGCCAAGGCGCTACGCGTGCAGGAAGGCACGGAACTGCTGGTGACGGCCGTCTGCAATCACCGGAACTGGCGCAGCCGCCTCGAAGTAAGGGCCGCGCTGCTCATCAACCAACACACGCCGCCAGCTCGGATCGTGGAGGTTGCCGCGGAACTGCCGGCCAGTGTGATCAAAGAAGTTCTTTACAGCCCGCAGCTGCAAGAGAAAACGAAAAGTTATCTGAAGTCTGTGGTGGACAAGCGGACCGCGGCACTGCGCGCGCGAGCATAGGCCCATCTCCCGGCAGTTTCCTGAATCTACTGAGCTTTCTCCCTCTCAAAATGCCGCAACACCGCATCCGTCTGCGACTTGGTCAGGATGGAGTTGAGCGCTGCCGCATCCGCTTCCTGCACAGCGCGCACGCTGCCGAAATGTTGCAAAAGTCTTTGCCGGGTGCGCTCGCCGACGCCTGGAATCTCCAGCAGTTCAGATTTGCGGTCGCGCATCTGGCGGCGCTTGCGATGGAAGGTGACCGCAAAACGGTGTGATTCGTCGCGGACCATCTGGACCAGGTGCAGCACTGGCGAGTGGCGATCGAGCACGACCGGCTCGTCTTCCTGTCCGTAGACGTAAATGATCTCTTCTTTCTTTGCGATCGCTGCCAGTGGCTGGTTGGTGATCTCAAGTGCTTCAAGTGCTTCAGCCGCAGCATGAAGTTGTCCCAGGCCGCCGTCGATGAGGATCAGGCTGGGAAACGGCTTCTTCTCGTCGCGCAGGCGCTTGTAACGCCGCGTGACCACCTCGCGCATGGAAGCGAAATCATCCACACCCTCGACCGTGCGGACGATGAACTTGCGGTATTCGGATTTATTCATCTGGCCGTTTTCCCAGACCACCATGGACGCGACCGTTTCCGCGCCCTGTATGTGAGAAATGTCGAAGCATTCGATTCGCTTGGGAATTTCCGGCAGGGCCAGCGCGTCCTGCAGGCCTTCCTGGATGGCCTTGGCTGCGGGCTTCATCACGCGGAAACGCTGGTCAAACGACTGTTTGGCATTTTGTGCGGCCAGATCAATCAATGAGCGCTTTTCGCCACGCTGTGGAACCAGGATCTCCACTTTGCTCCCACGCTTTTCGCTCAGCAACTCCTCCAGCGTGCTGCGATCTTCGAAATCCACCGGCACAAGAATGTCGCGGGGGACATACTGCTGGTCGATGTAAATCTGCGTCACCAGAGCGGAGAAAAACTCGCCTGGATTGAAGCTCTGGCCCGGCGCGTGTTCAGGCAGCTCTTCCCAGAAAAACTCACGACGATCGAGAATCTTGCCTCCGCGCAGGTGGAAGACGTTTACAGCGAGCATTTCATTCTCGAAGTGATAGCCAAAGACGTCCATGTCGTCGCCTTCAGCGGCGGCCATGCGCTGCTTTTCCTGAAGCTGCTCGACGGTCGAGATCAGATCACGGCACTTGGCTGCGCGTTCGTACTCCTGCTGTTCCGCCGCCTGCTGCATTCGCGCTCGCAAAGACCGGGAGAGATCGGTTTGCCGCCCTTCCAGCAGGAGTTGCACGTCGCGCACGGCTTCCTGATATGTCTCCGGCGTGGTCAGGTCTTTGACGCACGGCCCCAGACAGCGCTTGATGTAAAACTGCAAACATGGCCTAGGATGAAAGCGTGTGAGATCGACCTTGCACGAGGGGACCAGAAAGTGCCGGTGAATCAAATCGACAATGCGGTAAGCCAGATTTCCGGGGAAGTATGGACCATAGTAGACGCTGCCATCTTTCCTAAGTCGCCGCGTAACGTACACGCGTGGATAACGCTCGCTGAGAGTCAGCTTGATGTAGGGATAGGTTTTGTCGTCGCGCAGCAGGATGTTGAAGCGCGGCTTCTTTTGCTTGATGAGATTGTTCTCGAGGGCCAGCGCTTCCTTGTTGTTGTCGACGACGATGTACTCAACATCAACCGCCTCACGCAGCAGCGACCCGGTCTTGGCATTGGCTTCGCCGACGCCCTCCTGGAAATAAGACCGCACACGCGCCCGCAGGTTCTTGGCCTTGCCGACGTAGATCACCTCGCCCTCGGCATTTTTGTACAGATAAACGCCGGGCTGGGCGGGGATAGTGCGGGTTTTTTCGATCAGGTCCACGGGTTAAAAGATTGCCAGCATTGCCGAAATCGCCGCAGTTGGTAAATAAAAACCACATTCGCGAGCATGCAGACGACTCGCTGCCATTTTTTGGCAGCCTTGCAACTCCTCTTCCTATTATGACTAAAATCCGTGGTAGTGTCAGCGCGCCCTCAGGCGGCAATCAGTTGCTCACCAACGCTTCTGGCCCACGTCCAAAAAGTATCCAGGTAGTAGAATTAACCGACCTTATTCCCCTGATTCTAAGGAGTCATCCAGTGATTGCACTGCGGCGCATTGTAGCGAGCGTTTTCTGCCTGGCTGTGGCCCTCTCCGCGCAAACGGCGGAGGAACTGGTAGCCAAGAACATCGAGGCCAAGGGCGGAATGGAAAAGCTGAAAGCGATCAAGACTGTCCGTACGACGGCGGACTTCGATGCCGGCGGCTTCAAGGCCGTGATCGGCCAGGAGAGCAAACGGCCGGACATGGTGCGGGACAGTTTCACGCTTCAGGGAATGACTGAAGTCGACGCCTATGACGGCGCCGTCGGCTGGCATATCTCGCCCTTCCAGGGCAAGAAAGATCCTGAGTTGATGGGCGAAGACCAACTCCACGGCATGATCGAAGAAGCCGATTTTGATGGTCCGCTAGTGGACTACAAGACCAAGGGCAACACGGTCGAGTATCTTGGACACGACCAGGTTGACGGCGATGACGTGTACAAGCTCAAGGCCACGCTGAAAAACGGCGATATTTATTACTACTATCTCGATCCCGACACCTACCTGGAAATCCTGGTGGAGAAGCAGATCTTCATCCGCGGCTCGGTCCGCGAGAGTGCGACCGAGTACGGATCTTACAAACCGGTGAATGGTGTGATGTATGCATTTTCAATGGCGCAGGGCTCGAAAAACGATCCCGATGGCCGGGCCAAGATCAACGTGAAAAAGATCGAGGTCAACGTGCCCATTGACGACAGCAAATTCAAGATGCCCAGTGCTCCGCAGAAAAAAGCGCCGGAAAAGGCCCCAACGAAATAGCTAGTAACGATCTTCATTCTTTGAGAGAGGACTACTCGTTCATGCCCGAACTGTCTTTCTGCTCCCGTCTGGCAAGAGTTTTCATTGCCGCATTGATTGCCGCCATGCTCTGCGCCGCTGTGTCCGCGCAGGCGCCGTCGCGTCCGGTGAAGTACGATTCAGGCACCATTTCCGGTCTTACGGCGAGAAATATCGGTTCGGCGACCATGAGCGGCCGCATTGCCGCGATTGATGCCGTGGATGAAAACGGGAAGATCACTATGTTCGTTGGCTCAGCCAGCGGCGGAGTGTGGAAGACCATCAATGGCGGCACCACCTTCCGTCCGGTCTTCGATCGGGAAGATTTTCAGTCGATTGGCGCGGTAACGATTGATCCTTCGAACCACAAGACAGTGTGGGTAGGCACGGGCGAGGCGTGGACCAGGAACAGCATCTCCGTGGGCGGCGGTATCTACAAATCAACTGACAACGGCGAGAACTGGACCAACATGGGATTGAAGGATTCGGAGCACATTGCGCGAATCCTGATTGATCCCAAGGATGGCAATGTTGTCTATGCCTGCGCCACCGGGCATATCTTCAATGACAACGACGAGCGCGGCGTCTACAAGACCAGCGACGGCGGCAAGAACTGGCGGAAGGTCCTCGCCGGGGCCAACGGCTCAACCGGCTGCGGCATGATGTCGATGGCGGCTGCGGAGCCGCAAACCATTTACGTGACCATGTGGGATTTCCGTCGCCAGGGCTGGACCTTCCGCTCCGGCGGGCCGGGCAGTGGAATCTTCAAGTCCACTGATGGTGGCGAGCATTGGGCTGAGATTAATCTCAGCAACGCGCAGGGCCTTCCGGAGAAGCCATATGGCCGCATTGCCATAGCGGTCGCTCCCTCCAAGCCGCAAATTGTTTATGCCATGATCGAATCGAAGAGCAGCGCGCTTTACCGCTCTGACGATGCCGGGAAGACCTGGCGACGCCTGGATTCAAGCCAGTTCTTGGTCTGGCGTCCGTTCTACTTTGCCAATCTGATTGTGGATCCCAAAGACGAGAACAAGGTCTTCAAACCGGATTTGCCGTTGCTGGTGAGCGTAAATGGCGGCAAGAGCTTTAACGGTACGGCCAACGTGCATGGCGACCATCACACACTTTGGATTGACCCAGGCAATACCAACATTGTTTTCACCGGAGACGATGGCGGCTTGTGGAACAGCGCCGATGGCGGACTGCGCTGGCACCATCTGATGAACCTGCCGGTTTCGCAGTTCTATCACGTCAGCGTTGACAACGATAATCCTTACCACGTCTATGGCGGCTTGCAGGACAACAGTTCCTGGGTGGGCGACTCTTCTTATCCGGGCGGAATCAGCAACTCGCGCTGGGAGAACCTGTATGGTGGCGACGGTTTTTGGGTGTTCGCCGATCCATCCGATCCAAACTGGATTTACGCGGAAGCGCAGGGCGGCGCCATTGGGCGCGTCAACCGGCACACGCTCGACGGCCGCAACATCAAGCCACAGCCCGGATACAACGAAAAGAAGCTGCGCTTCAACTGGAACACGCCTATCCACATGTCGCCCAACGAGAAGGGAGCAATCTACATTGGCGCGCAGTTCCTTTTTCGTTCGCGCGATCATGGCCAATCCTGGGACCGCATTTCTCCCGATCTCAGCACCAACGATCCGGAAAAGCAGAAGCAGGAAGAATCCGGCGGCATTACGGTCGACAATTCTGCCGCGGAGATGCACACCTCCATCTACTCGATTAGTGAGTCGCCCAGGAACGGCAGGATCATCTGGGTGGGCACCGATGACGGCAACGTGCAGATCACACCGGATGGCGGACAACACTGGAGCAATGTAGTAGGCAACATCCGGGGTCTGCCGAAAAACTCATGGGTATCGTGGGTCGAGGCCAGTCTGTACGACGAAGCCACCGCCTATGCCGCATTTGATCGCCATACTTTTGGCGATCTCAAGCCGTACGTCTACAAGACTTCCGACTTCGGCGCCACGTGGACAGCGCTGGGCACGCAGGAGAGTGGCGTCCGCGGATACGCCCACGTGATCAAAGAAGATACGGTCGATCGCAATCTGCTCTTCCTGGGCACAGAGTTTGGCTTGTGGATCTCCGTCGACGGTGGCGCGCATTGGGCGCAGTACAAGGGCGCAGGCTTTCCCTCGGTCGCCGTGCGCGATCTGGTCGTCCATCCCCGCGAGTCTGATCTGATCATGGCCACGCATGGCCGGGGCATCTGGATCATTGACGACATTTCTTCACTGCGCTCGCTGACTCCCGACATGATGGCGCAAGACGCTGTGCTGTTTGACGAAAAAGCTGTCCAGTACATTGAGTCGGGCGGCGGATGGGCGGAAGGCGACGCAACGTTCTTCGGCTCCAGCCGCACCAGCAACGCGTATATCACTTACTACCAGAAAAGCCGGCATATCTTTGGCGACCTGAAGATCGAGATTTTCGACCAGGATGGCAAACTGCTCGATACCATTGCCGGCAGCAAACATCGCGGGCTGAACCGCGCCCTCTGGTCCATGCGCGTCAAGCCTCCAATCGTGCCTCCGGCGGCGACCGCGGCCTTCGAGGCCGGTCAGGGCCCCCGCGTCGTGCCGGGAACCTACACGGTCAAGCTGACGAAGGGCGACAAGGTCTACACCAGCAAGCTGGAACTGGTGCTTGATCCGCGGAACAACTACTTCACCGTTGCTGACCGCAAGGCGCAGTTCGACCTCACGATGAAGCTCCACAAGATGCTGGGACGCATGAGCTATGCAGTGGATGCCATCGTGAATGTTCGCGACTCCGCCACAGCCCAGGCGGCCAAGCTTCCCCAGAACGATTCCCTGCGCAAGAGCCTGGAGCAGCTCGCACAACGTTCCGACGACCTTCGCTCCAAAATTGTCGCTACGAAAGAGGGTGGCGCCATCACTGGCGAAGAGCGTATCCGAGAATTCATGACCGGGCTATATGGTGCTGTCTCGGGCTACGAAGGCCGGCCTACCAATGAGCAGGTCGCCCGCACAGACGCTCTCAATCACGAATTGGAAGACGTGATCCACGATTTCGAGCAGCTTACGGCGAAAGATCTGCCCGGCATCAATTCTGGATTGCAGAAAAAGAAACTCGTACCCATCAAGACGATCACGCAGCAGGAGTGGGAGCAGTCCCATGAAGGCTCGGGCGGCAATGCCCCGGCCGGCAGCTTCAGCAGGTCCCAGGAGCGTGACTAGAATCGCAGAACAAACCAAGGAGACCCTCGGGTCTCCTTGGTGCTAATCCTGCCACTCTCGGGTGCGTAAATCTTACCGGCATTGTCGATCTTGCCAACAGCGTCTGCCCGTCAAGTTTTGTCTAAATGCATTGCAATCAATAATCTAGATGGACTTGTCTGATCGCCAGCCCGTGGCATCTGGCTTGCTCTAGTTGCAAGCGACTAACGCTTGAGCGGTGTCTCCCTGTGCATCGCGTTGGGTCCCAAGGAGTTTATTTCTATGATCGTGAAATCCATTGTCACGGTTCTGCTGGCCGGCGCCCTCGTTCTGTTCAGTTCCGGATGCGCCACAAAGAATTACGTGCGGCAGCAAACCCAGCCCATTATCGATAAAGCCAACGAGCTTGATGCTCTTACCGCCAAGAATACCAACGGCATCCGCGATGTAGACACCCGGGCGCAGCAGGGTATCCAGGGTGTGAACCAGAAGACTTCCGAGGCCGACCAGAAGGCCGTGGACGCGCGCACCCGCGCCGACCAGGCACAGACGCTGGCTTCCCAGGCCACAAACCGCGTGGACGCGTTGACCAGCCAGGTGGCCAATCTCGATAGTTACCACCCCGTGGTTGAAACCTCGGTCCACTTCGGCTTCGATAAAGCCAACCTGACCGCAAAAGCCAAGGAAGCTTTGGACCAGCTCGTGGCTGAAGTCCCTAACACCAAGGGTTACATCGTGGTGGTGGAAGGCGATACGGATTCGGTAGGTTCGGCAAACTACAACTACAAATTGAGCGAACGCCGCGCGGATGCGGTGGTCCAGTATCTGGCGGGGAAGGACATTCCCGTACACAAGATTTACGTGATTGGCCTGGGCAAAGATAAGACGGCAGCGCCCAATAGCAGCAAAGACGGCCGGGCAAAGAACCGCCGTGTGGATGTTCGACTGATGACGAACACCCAGCAGCAAGGGAATTCTGCGCAGAACACCGCTCCCAACCCGAGCCGGTAAAAGTCTCTCCTCCCCCGAGACCATGCGCAGTTGGGTGTCCTACCCTTTCGCGGAAGTTGGCGAAAGGGTGGGATTCCCGGATTCCAGTGCGAAAGTCTTCTCTTCCGCAAGACGTGGCAATTCTGTCGTTCTACCTGGTGGACTACAATATTCGTATGAAGAGCAGTCTTTATTTTGGTCTTTTTGTATTCGCTCTCTTCGTGACCGCCCCGGCCCAGACGCCATCTTCCCCCGATAATCAGCCGCATATCGAACCGCGGAAAACGTCCAAGAGTAAGCCCCAAAAGGGCGATACGCAGAAGCAGCCACCTGCACAAAACGATAGCGCCAACCCAAGCGAGAATTCCGGTCAGGGTGAAAGCTCGAGCAACGTGGCGAGTCCAGCCACGGGAGAAAGCTCGAGCAAGGATTCACAAGTCGATTTTGCCAATCAACCCAAGCCCATAGACCCTGTCACCGGTGGACCCGACGCCCGCTATTATCCTTTTGATCCCCACAAGGCGGCCAAAGACGTCGAGGTTGGCAAGTACTACTATGGCCGAAAAAATTATCGTGCCGCACTGGACCGCTTTCGTGAAGCGCTGCTGTACAAGCCCAATGACGCTGAGGCCACCTTCGGCGTGGCGCAAACTCTCGAGAAAATGGACCTGCCAAAGGAAGCCTATTTGAACTATGAGAGCTATCTGAAGATTCTTCCCGGTGGACCGCTCGCGAAAGACGCTCAGGCCGCCGTGAAGAGAATTGCGCCCAGTTTGGCTGCCAACAACTCCGGCCCGGAAGAGCAGGCGTCACAGGAGTTGGATAAAGGCGAGGAATTCCTCGCCCACAACCAATTTGCCCCGGCCCATGCCCACTTTGCGGAAGCGGTGCGGCTCTCACCCCAAAACGGCATCGCCTACTTCCGGCTGGCCGAGAGCCTGGAAGGCCTGCACCGTCTCGACGAGGCAAGGCTTTATTACAAGTCGTATCTGCAACTTCAGCCGCAAGGCAAGTACGTCGCCGATGCCAGGCGCGCGATAGAGAACATCAATCTGGTGCTCGGCAAATAGTTTCTATTCCTTGTGCAGGAATCGCCCTGTGCTTGCGTCCACCAGCACGGTGAGCGTTGACGGGCTCTCACCATAAATCACGTGCCACTTGAGCTGGTTCAGGCGCGGGTCGAAGTCCACCTGGTAGGTGATGTCCAGCTTGGGATTCTTGCCCAGAAGTTCCTTGCCGCCATGCTGCTGTGCGACGTTGAATGCCTCATCGCTGTCAACCTTCAGATAATTCAAATCGAAGGGCTGCGTGGAACGGTTGGCGGAATTGAACATGTCTTCCGTACCGTGGCTGATGCCTTTTGGAGTATCCGGCGTGGAAACTCCAGACCAGATAAAAGCTTCAGCCTTTTGCCTTGCAGCGGAAGCGAAAGTGGCGCGCCAGAGGGCGGCTTTTCCGTCACGCCCATTGCTCTCTTTGGTGGGTGTGGAGTCGAGGCGAATGGGGAGAGCATCAGCCGCCCAGAAGCGCGCTGGTACCAGCATTTTCTGCAATGCAAAGCGTCCGGTTTCGGTCTGGACGGTTGGGGCCGCTGGCGCCGGTGCAGGCCCTTTGGCTGGTTCACTGTTACAGCCCAGCAGCAGGGCTGCGGTGAAGACGAGTGTGCAAGAGAGTTTTGTCATTAAGGTAATTTTTAAGCCCTACCATTCTAGACGAACGGGAGGGCCTCTCCAGATGCCAGAGGTACAACTCCTTCGAGGACCGGGCTAGTCCAGTCCGTAGGCCTTGATTCGGGTCAGAAGAGTTTTGTACGAGATGCCCAGGCGCTCGGCGGCAGCGGCCTTGTTCCATTTGCATTCGCGCAACGTGGTTTCCAGATTGTCGCGCTCGAACTGTTGGCGGTCGGCTGAGGCGTCCGGCGCCGCGGCCGCAGCTGATTTGGAAGCCGATGCCAATCCCAGCTCCCCGGCTGTGATTTCGCCTTCGTTGAGAATGGCAGCGCGCTCCATGGCGTTCTGTAATTCGCGCACATTGCCCGGCCAGGCATGCCGGCGAAGCGTGGAAATGGCATCCGAGGAAAGCCGCAGGTTCTTCTTCTTAAACTCGCGGCGAAAGCGTTCCAGAAAGTGCTCGGCAATCATCAACACATCGTCGCCCCGCGCCCGCAACGGTGGAATGGTGATAGGCACGACTGCCAAACGATAGTACAGGTCGCGGCGAAACTGTCCGGCTTCCACGGCGGCTTCGAGGTCTTTGTTGGTCGCGGCGATTACGCGCGCGTCACAATAGACGGGGACCGTCCCGCCTAGGCGTTCGACCTTGCGGTCTTCCAGCGCGCGCAGCAGCTTGGATTGCACTGGCAGAGGCAGCTCTCCAATTTCGTCGAGAAAAATAGTGCCTCGATGGGCCAGCTCAAATTTCCCCGCATGACGGCCGGATGCGCCGGTGAAGGCCCCCCGGTCATGGCCGAACAATTCATTCTCAATCAGGGTTTCCGGGATGGCGGCGCAGTTGATCGCTACAAAAGCTTTCCCCGACCGTGGGCTCAGCTGATGTATGGCGCGCGCAAACAGCTCCTTGCCGGTGCCGCTTTCGCCCAGGAGCAGGACGGTGGACTCCGTCGCAGCTACACGTTGCATTTCATTCCCCGCTTGCGCCATGAGCGGGTGTTCCCCGATGATCCGGGGAAAGCCATGACGCCGGGAAAACTCTTCTTTCAACACCAGATTCTCGTGCAGCAGTTGCTGCCGCTCCAGCGCGCGGGAGAGTATGTGCTCCAGGTGAGCAAGATCGATGGGCTTCTGGATAAAGTCGTATGCGCCCTGGCGCATGGCTTCCACCGCCTGAACGATGCTGCCATACGCGGTCATGATGATGACCGGGAGCGAGGGGTCGAAATCAAGCGCCGAGCGAAGGACATCCATGCCGGAGCCGTGCGGCAGCTTTAGGTCGGTCAGGACTGCGGAGAAGCGCGATTTGGCCAGCAGCGCGTCGGCTTCGGCGAAGCTCGCCGCCGGGACAGCCACGTGTTTCATGCGGGCCAGAGCCGTCTCCAGCATCTCCCGCAGTTCCGGCTTGTCCTCAACGAGGAGAATTGGTTCCATAACGTGGGGAATTTGTAATCGGGTAATTAGTAATCGTGAATGGAAAGCCGTTGGCGCGAGTGGTTTTCAAATCACCAATTACAAATTACTCAATTACAAATTCCGGGCGCAGCTATTCAAATACGCTGGCGGGCATGCCGGCCTTGCGGGCCTGTTCCTGAAGGCCTTCCAGTTTCTGGCGGGCAGTGTCCAGTGCCTGTTTCTTAGTATCGATCTCCCCTTGCTGCTTCCGGGTGTCTTCGGCGTATTTCCCGGGATCGCGGAGTTGCTCGCCGGCATCGGCATAGTAGGTTGCAGCCCGGATACGCGCCTGATGCTCCATTACATCAAGCTCCCGCTGCAGCAGCGAGACCTCGTGCTTTTGCGCGTCAATCTTGGTCTTCCATTCCTCTGCTTGAAGCTTCGCTTTTTCCGTAGGCGAGGCCTTGGTCTGATCTTTCGGGTCGCCGGCCTTGGCGGCAGGCTTTGCCGCAGGATTGCTGTCAGCGGACGAAGTAGAATCCGCGCTGCTTATGGATGGCATGGTGTCATTGTCAATGACGCGCGCGGGAGTGCCGGGTTTCTTAGCAGCACGATATTTCCGCGCGATGTCGCCCAACGTAGGCTCATTCTGCTGTGTTTGTTGCGCCACGGCGATCGCGGCGAATCCACACACGAGAGTTATTGCGAATATTTTTTTCATATGCCTGCCATCCTGTTGTTGTTATTCTAACCCGCATTGCCAGCCGTTCTCTTGAGCATTTCACCCGGGAAACCATAAGGTAAATCCTGTAGATCAACCGCTCTCTGTCGTGGCCACGGGCAGGCTCAGGGTGAAAACAGTGCCGTTAGGATCACTAGAAACCGCGATAGAACCGCCATGTTCGGTGATGATGCGATGCACCAGCGCCAATCCCAGACCGGTGCCGGTGTTTTTTGTGGTGAAGAAGGGAATGAATATCCTCGACAAATCTTCGCCGGCGATCCCGCGGCCGTTGTCGGCCAGTGAGACCTGCAGTTTGTCTTCCCGGAGTGATCCACTTACCGCTACCTTGACGCGCGCTCCATTGCGCGCGGCCTCCGCGCTGTTACGCAGAAGGTTCGATATGGCCTGCCGCAAAAGCACTGAGTCACCGGAAACTCGCATGTGCGGCGTCCCTGACAACTGCAGGTCAACCCCCGCCTCCTGAGCGCAATCTTCCAGCACCGGGCGAAGGTCCACGATCTGGCGCGACATTCCGTGCGGGCGGGCAAACTCCAGAAATTCCGTGACAATGCGCGCGAGAGATTCCGTTTCGGCCGCGATCTTGGCGGCAAATTTCTGATTGCTTTCGCCGGATTCCTTCGCCAGCATCTGGGCGTATCCGGAAATGGTGGCCAGCGAGTTCTTGAATTCATGTGCAATGCCGGCCGACATTTCGCCGAGCGACGCCAGGTTTTCCTGCAAACGCATCTGCCGCGACAGTTCGGTGATATGAGTAAGGTCGGCAATCAGGCAGGAGACGCCGAGGATGTCTCCATTCCGGGCCCGCACCGCGGAAGCGCCTACACCCAGCACGCGCTTCTCGCCTGCGGGAGTGACATAGTCGGCTTCAACCCGCTGAAAGGGAGTCGCTTCACGAATAGTCCGCTCCATCTCGGCTACAAATGGTCCTGCGGTACTGGTCGCGGTCCCTCCGGGCCAGCGGACCTCGCGGACACCGCGGAACAAGTCGCGTATGTGAAGGCCAAAAGGCGAGGCATAGCCAAGCAGCGACTTGGCCGCCGCGTTCACCTGACGCGCGATGCCCATACGGTCGAAGAAGACCACACCGCTCGAAAGGTTCGAGAGCACGGCGTCGCTGATGTTTTCCGTGGCTGCGGCGCGTTCCCGCTCCTGTTGGCGCAGCGACTTTAATTCCTTCTCCTGCTCGCGCAGCTGCTGGATGACGCCGTTGTAGGCGGCCAGGCTGAATAGAGGACTGTCTGCAGCGGCGACGCGCTCTGATTCCTCTTTGTAGGAGACATTCTTACGAATCGCGCGAATTAGAAACACGCCGATCAGGAAAAGTGCAATGGTGACAACCGCCATCAGCAGCATCTTGAATGCAAGCGGGTTTTGCAGCACCTTTACCAAAGCATTCCCCAATACCAGCGGACCGCGGATTCGCCCCAGAACCCAGCCAGCAACGCGGCTATGCCCAGGAATACACCAAAAGGTATCTGAAAATTGCGATAAATCAACATAGCGGAGTGCCATGACCGTTTGCGCGCGGCTGCAACGGCTTCCGCCGGGACTTTCCTCCGTCTGCGTGCGAGACGTTTTCGCCAGACTGCGGCGATCAGGAAGATGCCGAAGACCGTCCCGAGCAGCGATCCCGCCAGCAGCACTACCAGGGTCAGCTTCACGCCCAGAAAAGCACCAATCAGTGCCATGAGCTTTACATCGCCCATCCCCATGCCCTCGACACCCCGAAGAGCCTGATAGAACAGCGCGGGCCCCAGAATAAAAGCCGCTCCCATGGCCGCTCCAGCCAGCGAATTGATGAGCGATAAAGTCCGCCAGTTCGTCCCGTGATGAAGCCAGCTTTTCAGAAAGAACCCGGCCGGTCCTTCCACAGGGACCAACAAGCCGAACAGCAGTCCCAGCGCGATTCCCGGCTTGGTCAGCAGATCGGGAAGCAACTTGGTTTCGGCGTCGGTGAAGATCAATCCAATGAGCAGGAAAGAAAACAGGCAGTACTTGGCTGTCAGGAACCAGGGATTGATGGGCGCGTGTTCGGCGGCGACATGGTAAGCCAGCGCGAACAAGGCGCCGGTCAGCAACTCAACTGCCGCGTATCGAGGAGAGATGGCAGCCTTGCAGTGGCGGCACTTGCCACCCAACACCAGCCAGCTGATCACGGGGATGTTGTCCCACCCGGAAATCGGAGTCTTGCAAGCTGGGCAGGCCGACCGCGGACGCACCACCGACTCTCCGAGAGGCATGCGGTGAATGCATACGTTCAGAAAGCTGCCGAATACCAGTCCGTACAGAAAGAACGCGACAATGTAAAAAAAGTGCAGAGATCCGGCTCCGCGCTGGAGATTTCTCGGGGTGGTGTGATTATACGGTGGAATTCCCGAGTGGCCCTAGTTACTCTCGGCACTTCTCCGACGGAAAAGCAAAAGCGCCGCCAACCGGCGGCGCTTTGGATGAGTGGAACCTTCTGACCTATTGCAAGGGCTGACGGTTCGCTGGCGGTGTCACGGTCAGCGGGTTCTGGGTGTTGAAGGTGATGACTGACTCCGGCTTTAGCAAGATCTGCTGGCCCTTGGTTGCGGCCGAGACGCCGGTTCCGGCGCCCGCTCCAGCCGCGGCTCCAATGGCTGCGCCCTTGCCGCCGCCAAAGATACCGCCGAGGACCGCGCCTATGGCAGCACCGCCGCCCACTTTCGCTGCGGTAGCTTTGCCGCGTCCGCTGCCGGACCGAGACCACTGATCGGTGGTTAGAGTGTAGCTCCTGCCATTCATCAGCAGCCGAGTGAGTTGCAGCGTGAGCACGGACTGTCCGGCAAACCGGCCTGCGGACTTCACGTCCACCACGCGGCCTTCCACGTCGGCGGTTGTCGGGATGACCGTCTCGCCGTCGATCGTAATGGGCGCGGAGATTGATCCGCGGAAAACGTCGCCAACCTGTGCCTTCTCAGAATCCAGTTCTTGATTCAAACGGATTGCCAACTGCGTTCCAGCGGGAATAGTGATCTTCTGCGGAGCAGCTGGCGGAGGCGGAGTGCTGGGCTGGACCGCGGACATGGAGCCGGTATTCGCATTGTTGGCAGGTTCGCTCGGAGGTATGGTGGTTCCCAGACCATTGCCGTTACTGCTGTTGTTGGCGGTGTCAGATGACTCAACCCCGGATCTTGCGCGCGGACGTGCCCTGAGGCGCGGGGAAGGACGCTCAGGACGAGCAGGCGGATTGCTTGCCATGGATTGCGGCGCGGGTTCGGTCGTAGGTTCAGGCAAGATGCTTGCCGTCGTGGGTGCTACCTCGAGATTATTGATGACGGTCTTTACGCCGTCCACATGTCCGGCATCGTTGGCGGCTGCATTGCGGGCTACGTCACTGCTCACCTTTCCAGTGAGCGTCACAATGCCATTGTTGGCATTGATAGTGATCTGCTTGTCCGGGACACCGCCATCGGAATTGATCTTATTTTGTACGTCGGTGGCGACTTGCAGGTCTGAGCGGCCGCTGCTTCCCATACGCGAGCAACCGACTGCCAGCAGCGCCAGGAAAGCCAGCACTACCCATAGAGATTTCCGGGGACTTGTCATAAAAGCTCCTGTTGATGGCTTTGATGCTTAGTTAGATGCAGAGCTTCTGGAATTTACTGCTCCGAATTTGCCGGCACTCTGTGGAAATGCCGAACCTTTCTTTATTTTTGTAAAGAAGGCAAGC
>WNFI01059255.1_pt1 | contig 26275 bp, 25 predicted proteins | sample 5400471 | NCBI WGS metagenome assembly WNFI01 (sample SAMN13153348, study PRJNA577476) | soil metagenome | isolation source: 100 cm saprolite on Douglas fir-dominated hillslope | place: USA:California | collected 2013-09-17 | reverse complement strand
CGACGAATACCGCAAATACATCGAGAAGGATCCGGCGCTCGAGCGGCGCTTCCAGCCGGTGGTGGTCGAGGAGCCAACGGTCGAGGACGCCATTTCCATCCTGCGCGGCCGGCGCGAGCGCTACGAGCTGCACCATGGCGTGCGCATCCAGGACAACGCGCTGGTGTCCGCCGCCGTGCTCTCGCACCGCTACATTTCCGACCGCTTCCTGCCCGACAAGGCCATCGATCTGGTGGACGAGGCCTGCGCCATGATCCGCACCGAGATCGACTCGTTGCCGACCGAGCTCGACGAGCTGCAGCGCCGTGTCATGCAGCTGGAGATCGAGGAGACCGCGCTGCAGAAGGAGAAGGACGACGCCTCCAAGCGCCGCCTCGCCGAGCTGCGCAAGGAGCTCGCCAACGCCAAGGAGCAGGCGACCGCGCTCCGCACCACCTGGCTCAAGGAGAAGGAGTCGCTCGGCCGCGTGCAGAAGGTGCGCGAGGAGCTCGAGGCGGCGCGCCTCGAGATGGCCAAGGCCGAGCGAGCCTACGACCTGAACAAAATTGCCGAGCTCAAGCACGGTCGCATCCCGCAGCTGGAGAAGGAGCTGGCGAAGGCCGAAAAGACCGGCAACGCCAAGACCACGTTGGTCAAGGAGGAGGTTTCCGCCGAAGAGATCGCCGAGATCATTTCCAAGTGGACGCACATCCCGGTGACCCGGCTCATGGAAGGGGAGAAGGAGAAGCTCCTGCGGCTTGAGGACGAGCTACACAAGCGCGTGATCGGCCAGGACGAGGGCGTGCGTCTCGTCAGCGAGGCCATTTTGCGCGCCCGCGCCGGCATCAAGGACCCGCGCCGCCCGATCGGCAGCTTCCTGTTCCTCGGCCCGACGGGCGTCGGCAAGACCGAGCTGGCCAAGACGCTGGCCGAGCAGCTTTTCGATTCCGAAAATAATCTCATTCGCTTGGACATGTCCGAATACATGGAGAAGCACTCCGTCGCGCGCATGATCGGCGCGCCCCCGGGCTACGTCGGCTACGACGAGGGCGGGCAGCTGTCCGAGGCCGTGCGGCGCAAGCCGTATTCGGTGGTCCTTTTCGACGAGATCGAGAAGGCGCACCCGGATGTATTCAACGTCCTGCTGCAGGTGCTCGACGACGGCCACATCACCGACAGCCAGGGCCGCACCGTCAATTTCAAGAACACCGTCATCATCATGACCTCGAACATCGGCAGCCGCCATTTGCTCGAGGGCGTGACGGGCACGGAGATTCCCGAGAGCGTGCGCGAAGCCGTCATGACGGATCTGCGCGCCTCGTTCCGGCCGGAGTTTCTCAACCGCGTGGATGAGACCGTGCTCTTCAAGCCGCTCTCGCTCGAGGAGATCGAGCAGATCGTGGACCTGCTCCTCACCGATGTGAACAAGCGGCTGGCGGACAAGCGGGTGACGGTCTCGCTCGACACGAAGGCGAAAGAGTGGGTGGCCGAGAAGGGTTACGACCCGGTCTTCGGCGCGCGCCCGCTCAAGCGCTTCCTGCAACGGCACCTCGAGACCCGGCTCGCCCGCGCGCTCATCAGTGGCGAGGTGGGGGAGGACACGGGGGTCACCTTCAAAGTGAAGGGCGACGAGCTGGTGCTAGCCTGAACTTGTAGGAGCTTGCTTGCAAGCGATGGGCTAAGACGCTGTAGCTTCTATCGCCTGCAAGCAGGCTCCTACAAATGTCTGCCGAGCCCATCTGCTATTTCCACCGCTACAGGAAAACCACCGAAACCGAGCAGGTTTACGGCGGCGACTGGTTGCGCTGGACCTACGGGACTTCGCTGGGCCGGTTCGCATTGTGGCTGCTGGTGAAACGGGCGCTACTCTCTCGCTATTACGGCTGGAAGATGTCGTTGCGGGCCAGCGCCAACAAAATCCTGCCGTTCATCGTGGAATACGACATGGACGTGGATGAGTTCGCGAAGAAGCCGTATTCCTTCAAGACCTTCAACGAGTTCTTCTACCGCGCACTGAAGGCTGGCGCGCGGCCCATCGCCCCGGGCGACCGGGTGGCGGTGCTGCCGGCGGACGGCCGGCACCTGGCGTTGCAAAACGTGGATGGCACGGAAGGTTTTTATGCGAAGGGGCAGCGCTTCGACCTGAAGGCCTTCCTCGGCAGCGAGGAACTGGCGCGGGAGTTTGCCGGCGGCTCGTTGCTCATCTCGCGGCTGTGTCCGGTGGACTACCATCGTTTTCATTTCCCCGTGGCCGGCACACCGGGCGAGCCGCGGCTGATCAAACGCTGGTGGAGTCGCCGGTGTTTGGCCGCGTGGCGATCGTCGAGGTTGGGGCGACAATGGTCGGCAGCATTGTGCAAGCCTTCGTGCCCGGCCGCGCGGTGACCAAAGGAGACGAGAAGGGCTTGTTTAAATTCGGTGGATCTTGCGTGGTGACGCTGTTCAAACCCGGCCGGATCAAGCTCGATGCCGACCTCCTCAAGTCCAGCGCCGAGGGCATCGAGGTCTATGCCCGGCTGGGCGACCGGCTGGGCGAGGCGGTGTGATAATTTACCCGATACACTATGAAAACACGCACACTCTTTCTCGCGGTGCTGGTGTGCAGCACCGCTTTTTCGGCGCAACCGGCCTTTCGGTTTGCCGAGGCGACGATCGATGATTTGCAGGCCCGCATGGCCGCGGGCAAACTCACGGCGCACGAGCTGACGGCCGCTTATCTGCAGCGCATTGCTGAGATCGACCGGGCTGGCCCGGGACTGCACGCCGTCATCGAGCTGAACCCCGATGCGCCGGCCATCGCCGACCAGCTGGATGTCGAGCGCAAGGCGGGCAAAGTGCGCGGGCCGCTGCATGGCATCCCGGTGCTGATCAAGGACAACGTCGACACGGCGGACAAAATGCAGACGACCGCCGGCTCGCTGGCGCTGGTCGGGCAGAAGGTGCCGCGCGATGCGGGCGTCGCCGTCCGCTTGCGCGCGGCCGGCGCGGTGATCCTGGGCAAGACGAATTGCAGCGAATGGGCCAACTACCGCGGCAACAACTCCAGCAGCGGCTGGAGCGGTCGTGGCGGGCAGACGCACAATCCCTACGCGCTCGACCGCACTCCTTCGGGTTCCAGTTCGGGCTCGGGCGTGGCAGTGTCGGCGAACTTATGCGTCGTCGCGATCGGCACGGAGACCAACGGTTCGATCGTCTCGCCCGCGTCCGTGTGCGGCATCGTCGGCGTGAAGCCGACGATCGGGCTGGTCAGCCGGGGCGGCATCATTCCCATTGCCGCATCGCAGGACACGGCCGGGCCGATGGCGCGCACGGTGCGCGACGCGGCCCTCGTGCTGGCGGCGATCGCCGGCAAGGATGAACATGATGCGGCAACGAACGGGATACCGGCCGGCCTCGCAGCGGAACTGGCGGCGATCAAGCCCGGCGCGTTGCGCGGCGCACGCATCGGGGTCGTGCGGGGACCGTTTGGTTTTCACGTCCGGATGGAGCCGGCGCTGGCGGTGCTGGTCGCGACGCTGCGGGCGGCGGGTGCGGAGGTGGTCGACCCGGTGAAGGTCGGTTCGCTGGGCAAATTCGGCAACGCCACGGGCGACCTGCTCTCGTATGAATTCAAGGACGGACTCAACCGCTATCTCGCGGAGCCGGGTCGCGTGACGCCGATGAAGACCCTGGCGGATTTGATCGCCTTCAACGAGGCGCACCGGGCGGAAGAGCTGCCGTTCTTCGGGCAGGATCTGTTCACCGCCGCGCAGGCCCGCGGCCCGCTCTCCGACCAGGCCTATCTCGACGCCAAGGCGACGTGCCTGAAACTGGCGCGCACGGAGGGGCTCGATGCCGCGCTCGACGCGGACAAGCTCGACGCGCTCGTGATGTTTACGCGGGGCGTGGCGACGCTGACCGATCCGCTCAATGGCGAGGGTGGCAGCGGCGGCAGTTCAACGCTGGCCGCGGTCGCGGGCTATCCGAGCGTGACGGTGCCGGCCACGCAGTTCTTTGGTTTGCCGGTGGGACTGTCGTTCGTGGGCCGGCCGTGGAGCGACGCGCGGCTGCTGGCGCTGGCGGCGGATTTCGAGGCCCGCACCAACGCCCGGCGCGAACCGCAGTTCTTGCCGACGGTGAATCCCCCGTGAAGGACTTTTCTCCGCTTGCCACTCAAGAGGGAATATCGGAAAACTTTTCTCCGTTCCCGCTCGGGTGGTGGAATTGGCAGACACGACGGTCTTAGAAGCCGTTGCCGCAAGGCTTGAAGGTTCGAGTCCTTTCCCGAGCAATCCTTTGAGATGGGCAAGGGCGGTTGCCCTCAACGGCCCGGAAGAAAGGGCGATTGGGGCAATCGCCCTTTCTTCCGGCCTCGTTGTAGCAGTCCAGGGCAAGTGGGACGTAAGTTGGGATGATGACTGTCGGACGAGCGAGTGAGTCCCTTGACCCGAATCCGGGTTGGGGGATAGTGGGTGGATGAGTGATGGAGCCAATGAAGCTGCGGCGCACAAACCGGATATCGTGCATAACACGGTGCTAAACGTGCTGCTGGCGTTGAGCTTTGCCCATCTGATCAATGATACGCTTCAGGCGTTGCTGCCGGCCATTTACCCGCTGCTGAAGGACTCGCATCACCTGAGCTTCACCCAGATCGGCTTGATCACGCTGACGTATCAAGTGACGGGTTCGTTGCTCCAGCCTCTCGTGGGTTTTTATACGGATCGCCAGCCCAAGCCCTGGTCGCTGGTCATGGGCATGGGCGCGACGCTGACTGGCCTGGTGCTGTTGTCGCAGGCGGCTAATTTCCACGCCTTGTGCGCGGCGGCGGCGATGGTGGGCGTGGGCTCGTCGGTTTTCCACCCGGAGGCATCGCGGGTGGCGCGGATGGCCTCGGGCGGCCGGCACGGCTTCGCGCAATCGCTGTTTCAGGTCGGCGGTAATTTCGGCACCTCGCTGGGGCCGCTGCTGGCGGCGATGATCATCATCCCGCGCGGACAGGCGCATATCCTGTGGTTCACCGTGCTGGCTTTTGCGGGCATGATCCTGCTGGCCCGGGTGGGCGGATGGTATCGACGCAACCTGGGGCGGCTCAAGCCGCGACCACGGCCGGCAGGCGAGATCGCCCCGGTGCGCCTCTCGCGCGGCAAGGTGGCGCTCGCGCTTTCGGTTCTCATCGCGCTGATTTTCTCCAAGTATTTCTATCTGATCAGCCTGACGAACTACTACACGTTCTACATGATCGATAAGTTCCAGGTCTCGGTGCAGACCTCCCAAATCTATCTTTTCGTATTTCTGTTTGCGGTGGCGGCGGGCACCATCATCGGCGGGCCGGTGGGCGACCGGATCGGTCGCAAGCTGGTCATCTGGATTTCGATTCTCGGTGTGGCGCCGTTTTCGCTGTTGCTGCCGCATGTCGGACTGACCGGGACGGTGGTGCTCACGGTGTTTATTGGCGTGATCCTCGCCTCGGCGTTCTCGGCCATTATCGTCTATGCCCAGGAGCTGGTGCCGGGGAATGTCGGGCTGATGGCGGGATTGTTTTTTGGCCTGGCCTCCGGCGCGGCGGGCATCGGTTCGGCGTTGTTGGGGCGGCTGGCGGACCACACCAGCATCCGTTATGTGTTTCAGGTGAGTGCGTTTTTTCCGCTCATCGGCTTGCTCACGGCGTTCCTGCCCGAGGTGGAACCGAGAGGAAAGTCCACGACCGGCTGATCCATACCCTTCCGGTCCAACCAGTCCAGCCCAAGCCATTAAGTATACTATTAGTTGACATCTACCGGAGAGGCTGCGTCAGGGAAGAGACCGAGCGGAGCCGTTTGCTATGGCTTGAGCCAGGGCACGGCTTCAAGGTCGACGTTGCCGCCGGTAAGGATGAGGCCGATGCGCCGGCCGGCGCCCGGCACCTTGCCCTCGAGGATGGCGGCGTAGGCCACCGCGGCGGACGGCTCGACGACGATGTGCAGTTTCTCCCAGACCTCGCGCATCGCATGGACGATGCCCTCCTCGGACACGGTGACGATGTCGTCCACATATTGCTGGATGATCGGGAAATTCTTTTCGCCGGTGCAGTTGGTGCGCAAGCCGTCGGCGATGGTCGCGGGTGTGGGGATGGAGATGCGTTTGCCGGCGCGGAAGGATTGCGCGACGTCGTCGGCCAGCGCCGGCTCGACGCCGATCACCTTGATGCCGGGCTTGAGCGCCTTGGCCGCGACCGCGGTGCCGCAGAGCAGGCCGCCACCGCCGACGGGACAGAGAATCACGTCGAGATCGGCGGCATCCTCCAGCAGTTCCAGCGTGGCCGTGCCCTGGCCGGCGGCGACGCGGAGGTCGTCGAACGGGTGCACGATGGTGGCGCCGGTCCGGGCCGCGACCTGGGCGCAGGCGGCTTCGCGGGCGTTGAGGTTGGGCTCGCAGAAGGTGATCCAGCCGCCGTAGCCGCCGACGTTCTGCACCTTGGATTGCGGCGCATTGGTGGGCATCACGATGTGGGCGGTGATGCCGCGAAGCTGGGCGGCGCGCGCGAGGGCCGCGGCGTGGTTGCCCGAGGAGTGCGTGACCACGCCGTTGGCGGCCTCGGCGTCCGTCAGGGAGAAAACGGCATTGCAGGCCCCGCGCGACTTGAAGGCGCCGGCGGCCTGCAGGTTCTCGCACTTGAAAAAAAGCCGGCCGCCGCAGGCCAGGTCGAGCGCCTCGCTGGTGAGCACGGGGGTGCGCTTGATGAAGGGCTTGATGCGCTCATGGGCGGCGCGGATGGCGGCGAGGTCGAGGGTGGAGGACATGAGCAATTCAGCAGGAAGGATTTAACCACGAAACACACGAATGACACGAAAAGAAAACATCCGACCAACACCAATTTCGTGTATTTGGTGTATTTCGTGGTGACTATCCGGGAAGGGTTTGATTTTGAGTTGGGCTGGGCCAGCCTCGCGACCATGACAGTCAAAAGACTTCTCCACACCCGGATGCGATTGAACGATCTCGAGCGCTCGGTGAAATTCTATGAGCAGGCGCTCGGCCTGAAGGTGACCCGCCGGCACACCTCGCCGCGCGGCGCGCAACTGGCGTTTCTGGCGACGCCGAACAGCGACGAGGAAATTGAACTCTGCCAGATGCCCGTCGGCGCCGCGCCCGTGCAAGTGCAGCCGGACCTGATGCACCTGGCCTTTGCGGTGGACGACCTCGCGGCTTTCGCCGTGCAGCTTGAGAAGAAGGGATTCAAACTGAGCGACGGCCCGACCAAGACTTCCAGCGGCTCGATCATCGCCTTCATCGACGCGCCCGAGGGCTACGAGGTGGAATTGATTCAGAAGGCCTAGTGAGCGCAGGCGACAGCGCGGCGACGGACAGGAGCTGGGCCGGCGCCTGGCCGGATGCGCTGGCGTTTATCGCCGGCCTGGCGCTGGCGTGGTTCGGCCATTGGGAGACCAAGGATCTTGTGTGGAGCCTGTGGCTTTCGAGCCTGCTGGTGGGCTATGCGATGATCGTGTGGGGCATCTTCGGGATCGGGGCGTTCATTGCCGCGAAGGCGTGGGGTGATCGAGAGATGCTGCAAAACGAACCCCAGGCACCGATGGTGGCGGGCGGGGCGGTTATGTTGGTGGGCGGTCTGTTTCTGCTGGCGTTTTTCACAGTCCATTTCGGCGGCTTCCATTTCGTGCACTCGGTCTTCCTGAATTCTTTCTTCCCGATGAGGCCGGGCAAGAATACCTGGCCGGACGCCGCGCTCTACCTGCAGGTTTTTCGGGAGTACTGGCCTTTCGTGCTGGTGGCGGCGGTGGCCGAGCGGCGGGCGTTCCGTCTCGCGTCCGCCGACCCCGGGCCACCCGACACCTCCGTGAGGGCCGAGGACATCACCCGCCGTCTGGCGAAATCGAAGGAAGGGTTCACCGGCATGATGGCGCCCTACCGGAATGTTGTCCGGATGCACATGCTGATTTTCTTCTTCGCCTTCGCGCACTTTGCGAAGCTCGACAATTTCCTGGTCTACGCCGTGGTGTATGCGGTGTATTTCTTTCCGTGGAGTCTGCTGAAGCGGGATAAGGTTTAAGGGTAGGGGCGATTGCCCCCAGCGCCCGGGCCGTTGAGGGCAACGGCCCCTACCGCCCGCCGTGTTTTCTTTCCCAGGCGAAAAGATATTGCTGGGCGAGACCCGCGAGCGGACCGAAATGGGTACGGCCGAAATGCGCGACCGGCGCGGACTTCCAACCGGTCAGTCCATAGCGGCGGGCGAGTGACTTGAGCACCCAGGTGTCCACGGGGAAGGCCTCGAGTTTCCCGGCGCCGAAGAGCAGCACGCAATCGGCAACTTTTTCCCCGACACCGGGCAGTTCGAGCAAACGCGCCTTGGCGGCTGCATAGGGCAATCGCTCCGTCTCACCGAGCCAGTCCGGATGCCGGGCGATATATTTCGCCGATGTATGGATGAATTTCGCCCGGAATCCGAGGAGGCATTGCCGCAGTTCCTTTTCTGGAACAGCGGCGAGCTCGGCCCAGGTCGGCAGGCGGTGTGAGGAAAGTGACAAGTGACAAGTGGCAAGAGACGAGCTTGAAAGCAAGGGAGCGCCGTGACGCTCCGCGAGGAGCGCGAGCATCTGCTTGATCTGCACGATCTGCTTCGTGGCGCTGCACAGAAAGCCCAGCAGGGTTTCGCCAAACGGCTGCCGGAGCAGGCGCAGTCCCAGAAACGACCGGATGCATTGCGCAAGATGCACATCGCTCCGCCAGGGGAGCGAATCGGTGAGCGTCACCCAATCACGGTTGAGCCCGAGGTAACGGGGCAGGGCGGTCGCAACCGCCAAGTGCAGCGTGGTTGGCGCGCGCCACCAGAGCCGGCCTTCATCGAGACGCAATTGGGCGACGCAGCCGGACCAGGTGCCGGTCCAGATGCTGTCAGCGCAGTGCCAACGGAACGATTGTCCGCCGTCGAGCGTCTCGGCAAGCGTGGCCGGCGAAGGATTCCAGTCACCGGGCAACGGCTGCCAGTCAGACCAGGCCAGCTTGCTCATGCGCTACTTGGCCGCGGGTTTTTCCCAAAGATAGCTCTTCTCGGTCGCAAGCACGCGGCCGTCGGCGGCGACCACGTCGAGCTTCCAGGCGACCGGATTGATCCTGGCGGCGGGCCAGTCGGCACCGGTAAGGCCGAGATTCAGCACTGGCTCGCCGGATTTCAGCTCGGCGTCGAAGAGGTGGGTGCGGGGCTTGGCGTCGGCGGTCGAGATGACCTGCAGATTGATTTTGACGGCGAGCATCGCGCCGGGGTTGGCGATCCGGACGAGGAAATAATAGCCGGCGCGCTGGTCGGGATGGGTGCGAATGACCAGCTGGCCGCCGGTGTTCTCTCGTCCGTCAAAGTATTCGGAGATGCGCTTGAAGGAAGCCGCGTCGCGCCACCCGGTGAAGACGCGGGCAATGGTGGGATCCGCGGCGGAGGCGGAGACCGCGAGCAGAAGACAGACACTAAGACTAAGGGCACGAATTCTCACGAAGGGAATGAAACAGACAGCGTCGGGGGAAGGAGGTTACGGTTCAAGGTGAACCTTTTGGAAGCGGCGAAAGACCAGAGGAGCGGGATCCCAGCCTTTGACTGCGGAGTGCAGCAGGTAGGTCTGCGCGCCGATGAAGACCGGGGCGACGGGCGCGTCGTCGAGCAGAAGTTTCTCGGCCTGCTGGAAGACCTCGTAGCGCTGGTGCGGCTCGAGCGTGTGGGCGGCCGTGTCGAGGAACCGGTCATAAGCGGCGTTTTTCCAGCCGGTCCAGTTGTAGGCGCTGTCGCTGGCAAACAGGCCGAGGAAGGTGGCCGGGTCGGGGTAGTCGGCGGTCCAGGCGGCGAGGGTGACGGCATAGTTCAACGTCTGCTGGTTCTGCACCCACGTCTTCTGCTCGACCGGGGCGAGAGTGATGACCACGCCCAGTTCGTGCTGCCAGATGGCCTGGAGCGCTTCCGCCAGCTTGGGGCTGAGTTCGTCGTTGCGACACTGCAGCTCGAGCGCCGGGAATCCCTTGCCACCGGGATAACCCGCTGCGGCGAAAAGCTGGCGGGCGGTCGCGAACTCGGTGCCCACCGCCGCGCGGGCGGTGTAGCCGCCGGTGCCGGGCGGGGTGAGGGCGTGCGCGGGCGGGCGGCTGCCCTGCAGGACGGTGCGGGCGAGCGTGTCGCGGTCGACGGCGAGCGAGAGGGCGCGGCGGACGCGGGCGTCGGCCAGGGCCGGCCGGGTGACGTTGAAGCGGAGAAAGTCGACCTGCATCTGCGGATCGAGCCGGAGCCGGGCGGGTTCGCTTTCGCGCCACGCGGCGAGGCGGGAAACGGGCAGGTTGAACGTGGCGTGGAGCTGGCCGGCGCGGAAGTTGCGCTCCTCGACGCTGGGATTCTCGATGGGGAAGAAAATGATTTGCTGGAGTCGCGTCGACGCGGCCTCCCAGTGATGCGGGTTTTTCTCCACCACGATGCGGGCGTTGGGCGTCCACTCCTTGAGCGAGAACGGGCCGTTGCTGACCAGATTGCCGGGGCGGGTCCACGCGGTGCCGCGAGTGGCCAGGCCGCCGAACCCAGCCACCACGCGCGGGTTGATCGGGAACCACGCCGGCATGGAGACGAGCGCGGGGAGGTAGGGTGTCGGCTGCCTGAGCGTGACGACCAGGGTGCGCGCGTCCGGCGCCGCAAGGCCGACCGCGGTCACATCGGTGAGCTTGCCCGAATTGTAATCCTCGGCGTTTTTGACCGGGAGAAAATACCAAGCGCCCTCGGCCGCGAACGCGGGATTGAGGATCCGGCGCCAGGACTGCAGGAAATCATCGGCGGTGAGCGTCTCGCCGTTGGACCATTGCAGCCCGGCGCGCAGGTGAAACGTCCAGACGAGGCCATCGGGCGAAACCTCCCAGTGCTCGGCGGCGGCGGGCACCGGCACGGTGGTCTGTTCATCGAGGGAGGTAAGACCCTCGAAGAGGGCGATCATAAGGATCTGGTCGTTCAGCACCGTGGCGGTCTGCGGGTCGAGGTCGCCGGGCTCGGCAGCATTGCCGACCAGGAGCGTTTGGGTGCGGAGCCCCGCCTCCACCGGAGTTTCGCGGCGCGCGCAGCCACTTAGCGCGAGCAGCAAACAAAGAGCGGCGGGCAGCAGTGGGCGCAGTGGCATTGGGACAGGAAAGCACTTATTCCGCGCCGGGCAAGGAGCGGGCGAGACATTTTTGTGTCCAAGGCCTAATAAACCCGGCCATCATCCGTCAAAGGAGCAAGGTCTCGTGCATATCGAACCGGAAAAATCCCATGTCAGATCCGATGCCAGCTCCTTTGTGCAGGCGGCGGTGGAACGCCATCAGGCGCCGCTGCTGCGCTATGCCGCCCGCCTCCTCGACGGCGATGCCGAGCGGGCGCGCGATGTCGTGCAGGACACCTTTGTGCGCCTCATGGCCCAGCCGCCGGAGCAGGTGGACGGGCATGTGGCCGAATGGCTTTTCACCGTCTGCCGCAACCGCTCGCTGGACGTGCGGCGGAAGGAGGGGCGCATGAAACGCTTTGAGGAAGGACAGGTCGAACGGCTGACCGCCGGGGAAGCCCCGCCCGGCCGCACCTTGGAGCGTGCCGAGCAACACGCAACCGCGCTGAAACTGATCGGCCGGCTGCCCCACAACCAGCAGGAGGTCATCCGGCTGAAGTTCCAAAACGGCTTCAGCTACCAGGAGATCAGCCGCATCACGTCGCTCTCGGTCGGCAACGTGGGCTTCATCCTGCACACGGCGCTCAAGGCCTTGCGGTCGGAAATGACCGTCCAGCCGGAATGACCCGCCTTCGCCAAGGCTACGGCGCGGCAAGCAAACGAACACCAACACAAAATCCTACAATGAATCCGGACCAAATTTCCCAAGATGATCCCCGCCTGACCCTCTTTGCCCTCCACGAGATGGAGCCCGGCGAGGAGGCCGAGTTTGAAAAGCTGCTGCAGCAGGACGCCGCGGCCCGGCAGGTCGTGGACGAGATCCGCGCCACGGCCGCGACCATCACGGCCGCGCTGGAGCATGAGCCGATGACAGCGCAAAAGCCGGCCCGCAATGCTGTGGTCAGGCTGCTGCGCTTCCCGCAGCTGTATTTCGTCGTGAGCGGGCTCGCCGCGGCGTGCTTCGCCGTGGTCTTCTTCTTGCAGGAGGAGATGAAATATGAGTCGAAAAAATACATGGAGGTCACACTGGCAGAGGCAGCCAAGGATAATGCGGTGCGGACCCAAGCCAATGAGCAGAAGGCCAAGGCAGCCGAGGGGGTAATCGCCATGAATCTGCCGGTCGTACCTTCGCCGGTGCCAATGCCGATGGATGTCATCGAAAGACGGGAAGGGCTTACGTTGAGCGGCTCCGGGGGCGGCTACTCGGCACCGATGATGAAAGCGGCCCCGGCTCCGGGCATGTCCTATGCCGTGATGGCGGCGAAGGACGACCGGGACTTCAACACCGAGTCCTACGCCTACCGGAAGGACAACGCCTACCAGCGCGCGACTGACCAACCACTGTCCACCTTTTCGGCGGACGTGGACACGGCGTCGTATGCGAACGTGCGCCGCTTTCTCCTGCAAGGACAGCGTCCGCCGGCCGATGCCGTGCGCATCGAGGAGCTGGTGAATTATTTCCCCTACGGCGACCGGCCCCCGACGGGCGATGTGCCCTTCGCCGCGAGCCTGGAGGTGGCCGGTGCGCCGTGGGCACCGGAACACCGGCTGGTGCGGATTGGGATCAAGGGCCGCGAGCTCAGCGACGCGGCGCGGCCGGCGGCCAACCTGATCTTCCTGCTCGATGTGTCGGGCTCGATGGACGAGCCGAACAAGCTTCCGCTGGTGAAACAGTCGCTGCGGCTGCTGGTGGACAAGCTGCGGCCCGACGATCACGTGGCCATCGTGATTTATGCGGGCGCCTCGGGCCTGGCCCTGCCCTCGACGTCCGCCTCCCACAAGGCCGACATTCTCGACGCGATCGAACGGCTGGAAGCGGGGGGTTCGACGAACGGGGCGATGGGCATCCAGCTGGCCTACGACATCGCGAAGGCGCACTTCATCCCCGGCGGCGTGAACCGCGTGATCCTCGCCACGGACGGCGACTGGAACGTCGGCGTGACGAGCGAGGGCGAGCTCGTGCGGCTGGTGGAGGAAAAGGCGAAGACCGGCGTGTTCCTCACCGTGCTCGGCTTCGGCATGGGCAACATCAAGGACAGCATGCTCGAGCAGCTGGCGGACAAGGGCAACGGCAACTACGCCTACATCGACTCGCTGGCCGAGGCGAAGAAGACGCTCGTCGAGCAGGCGGGCGGCACGCTCGTGACCATTGCGAAGGACGTGAAGCTGCAGGTGGAGTTCAATCCCGCCCTGGTGCAGGCCTACCGGCTCATCGGCTACGAGAACCGGCTGCTGGCCAGGGAGGATTTCAACAACGACAAGGTGGACGCGGGCGAGATCGGTGCGGGCCACACGGTGACGGCGCTTTATGAAATCGTGCCTGTGGGCGCGGAGATGCCGGAGGCAGGCAGCGTTGACCCGTTGAAGTATCAGACGGTGGAAAATCGAAAATCCAAAATCGAAAATCCAAAATCCGGTGAGTTGCTCACCGTGAAGATTCGCTACAAGGAGCCCGCGGGTGAGGTCAGCAGCAAGCTGGAGTTTCCGCTCCACGACACCGGGGCGGCGTTCGCCAGCGCGAGCCAGGACTTCAAGTTCGCGGCGGCGGTCGCGGTCTTCGGCATGGTGCTGCGGGATTCGCCGCACAAGGGCGCGGCGACGCTGACCGACGTGATGGCGTGGGGCCGGGCCGGTCTCGGCAGCGACGCCGGCGGCTACCGCAGCGAGTTCCTCGGGCTGGTCGAGCGCGCGCAGACCCTGCTGCAGTAAAGAACAAGAGCCACCAGCGCCGGGCTGCGACGCTGGTTCGTTGCTTGCCAGCAATCCCCTGTATCGGCTAGCTGCACAGGTCTATGGCGATTTTCGGCTCACCCTCCACCGTCCGCGCGCAAACTGCCGCAACCCCCGCGCTGCAGCAGGCCCTGGACTATGTGGAGAAACTGCTGCGGTCCGACTCACCGGAGCGGGCGCGGCTGTTCGCTCTGCCGGCCGGGGAATCGGTGCGCGTGGAACTGGGCGGGGGTATGTTCGCCATTGATGCGGCCTACCTGAGCAAGCCGCGGCCCGGGGGTTTTTTCGAAACGCACCGCAAATACATCGACGTGCAGGCGGTCTTGGAAGGCGAGGAAGCGATGGAGATCGCCGACCTCAAGCGCCTGACCCTCGACGTGCCCTATGATGCCGAGCGCGACTTGATCAAATACCGCGATTACGCGGACACCTCGGTCCTCCGCGCCCGGGAAGGAGAGGTGATGGTGTTCTTCCCGGTCGATGGCCACATGTCGCACGCCGTCACCCGGCCGGTGCTGGTGCGCAAATCCGTGGTCAAGGTGCCGGCGTAAACTGTAGCGGCGCTCCATGAGCGCCGTCGGCGGTCACAGACCGCCGCTACAGCGCGATAACTGGAATCAAAAGTGAATTACCGCCACCACTACCACGCAGGCAACTACGCGGACGTCTTCAAGCACGTCCTGCTGCTGCTGCTCATCCGGGCGATGCAACGCAAGCCGAAGGGATTCCTCTATCTCGACACCCACGCCGGGCGCGGCGGCTACGATCTGTCGATGCCCGCGGTCCTGCCCGACGGCCGGTCACGCGAGCCCGAGCATCCCGCCGGGATCGGCCGGCTATGGGCCGACTCCGCGTTGCCGCCGTTGCTCGCCGGCTACGTGGCGCTGGTGCGGCGTTTCAACGACCGTCATGGCGCCACAGGCCCGGAACTGAAATTCTATCCCGGCTCACCCTGGCTGGCGAAAATGCTGCTCCGGCCGGCGGACCGGATGGCGCTGTGCGAGCTGCAGCCCGACGACGCCGAGGCGCTGGAGTTTGAATTCGCGCGCGAGTCCCGCGTCACCGTGCAGGCCATCGACGGCTACATTGGATTGAAAGCCCTGCTGCCACCGCCGGAAAAGCGCGCGCTGGTGCTCATCGACCCGCCGTTCGAAAGCCAGGACGAGTTCGCCCACATCCGGCGCGGCTTGAGCGAGGCGCTGCGCCGCCTCTCTGGCGTGGTGTGCGCCGTTTGGTATCCGCTTACGGAGCGCGCGCGCGCCGATGATTTTCACCAGGCGGTGCGGGAACTGGATACCCCGGCGCTGGTGGCCGAGTTGAACATCGCGGACGACGGCTCGCAGTTGCGGATGAAGGGCTGCGGCCTGCTCGTGCTGAATCCGCCGTGGCAGATCGACGGCGAGATCCGCGGCGTGCTGCCGGAGCTGGTCAAACAGCTCAAGGTCGACGCGGGGGCGTCGTCCCGATGCACCTGGCTGGTGCCGGAAAAGTGAGCGGCTGGCTTAAGCCGACGACGAGCGCTGCGTGGCGCGCGCGGCCGTGAAGGGCAGGGGCTCAAGGGCGACCCGGGGGCTGGGCAGCACCGGCGCCTTGAACAAGGGCTGGCCCCAGAGGACGTCGCGGATGATCGCCTGCCGCACGGGGACAAACGCGGCGGCCTTGAGGGCCGCGGGGCGCTTGATGTGGTTGTGCGGGAAGTAAGTCATGGTGTTTTGGCTCGGGGCTTGGTCGGAGCCCGCCTTCTGAGAACCCCGCAAACATGCGCTTGTTCCGGAATTTTTCAAAAAATATTGCGCGCGCGTCCGGTCAGGGACGCGCGCGCCGGCTCTGCCCCCGGGGTCAGGCCACCTGGCGCTGCCCCGGCGTGCCGGCGGTGGCCGGCCGGCTCTTGGGCAGCACGATGGTGAGCACGCCCCGGGCGACGGAGGCCTGCAATGCGCCGTAGTCGAAACCCAGCCCCAGTCGCAGCTTGAGCTGGTAGTCGCGCTGCGCCCGTTCGAGGTGCAGCGCCTGCCAGTTGGGCCGGACGTGGTGGGTCTTGCGGGCGGTCACAAAAAGGTCGGGGCCCACCGTGGTGATTTCCACGCCGCTGGCCTCCACGCCGGGCACGTAGATGGCCAGCTTGAGGGCCGCCGACTGGTCCATGCAGTCGTAGTGCGGCGAACGGAACGCCTGGGGCGCTTCCGTGCTGGGAAAGCGGCTGTGGTTTACGCGATGGATGATGGTATGCATGGTGGTTCCTTTCTCGTCGGTGAGATACCGCCGGGACTCCTGGGAGCTGAAAGAAAAACCGGTTTACGGTTTGATCAGCGGAGGCAGTCCTGGCCGGTGTTTCGCTTCAGCCAATTGGAGGCGCACTGGCGCATCGGGGCGCAACCAATCGGCTGACCGGCCTTCGTATGCGAAGTGCCGGACTGCTGGCTGCGCTGATGCTGGGAGACGTGCGTCATTGGACTGAGTTCGCCGGCTAAAATGCACACCCCGTGCCATCCGCCAACAAAAAATTTCGGGTATGACGTGACAGCGGGCGCGCTTGCACGGGGGGCGCTGTGCCGGTAATCCCTGCCCATGAAACCGATGACCGATGGGAAGACGACGGTGGCGGAGCTGCGCGAACGGGTGCTGGCTTTCGTGCACGAACGGGACTGGGAACAATTCCACTCGCCGAAGAACCTCAGTATGGCGCTGGCCGCCGAGTCGGGCGAGCTGATGGAGCATTTTCTCTGGGCCGAGTCGAAGGCGTCGCTCGCCGTGGTGTCTGACCCGAAGAAACGCCCGGCCATCGAGGCCGAGCTCGCCGACGTGGTCATCTACGCGCTCGAGTTCGCCAACATCTGCGGCATCGACCTCGCCGCCGCCATCGGGGCCAAGATGGCGGCCAACGCGAAGAAATACCCGGTGGAGAAGTCGCGCGGCCGCGCGGACAAATACACGGAGCTCTGACGAGAGCGAGCGCGGCTCACGCCTTGCCGCCGTAGCACAGGTAGTCGTCGAAATCGAGCAGGTCGGCGAACGAGCGGATGTCGTCGCGCGCGGACTTGTGACCCTTGATCACACTGGCGATCCATTCGTGACCCTCGGCGCCGCCGGGACCGACCTGCTCCATCCAGGCCGACCAGGCGGCGACCTCCGCGGGCAGGCGCTTGGCGCGCTCGTTCACCCAGGCCAGGATTTCGACGTCGGACTTGCCGCCCTTGATCTCAGCCAGCAGCGCCTCGTGGTCGAGGCCCGTGAAGGTGAAGAAGCGCTGGTCGAGCGGGCAGTTGTAGTGGTATTCGCCGGCCTTGCCGGCGAGGTGGGCGCGGGCCTTGTCGAGGAGACGGGAAAGATGAGCGTAACCGCCCAGGCGGACGCGAACGCTGCGGGGCGGATGCTGGGTCAGGTCGGGCTTGCTGTAGTTGATCATGATTTTGGGGGATTAAAGAGAAAGCATCGCGGCCTGGCCGGGGATGGCGCCAACGCGGGCATCGGAGCGCTCATTGCCAAGGATGCAGTTTTTCGGTTTTGGCAAGCGGGGCGGCGCGGGTTGTTCGCAAAAAATGCGACCCTCCTTCGAGGGTCGCAAAGAGCCCGGCATAATCCTCCGGTCAGGGCCTGCCAGGCCGCCCCATGTGTCCGGGATTGGGCATGCCCGAATTCCCGGCCCAGGCCGGCCGGCCGATGTTATCGGGCTTGCCCCGGGTTTCCGGGCCGGGGGTGGCGGGGCCGGTCTTGGCCGCGACAGTCGGATTGCCCGGGTTCGCAACCTCGCGGTTGACGTTGTGCAGCGCGCTCACGACCGGGCCAAGTTTCACCCCGAGGGTCTTGGCGATGTCGCCCCAGCCATCACCGGCGGCACGCAGGGTGAGCACACCGGCGAGCGACACGGGTGTGCTGTTGCCGCCGGTGACGGTGCCGCCATTGAGCGCGGCCTCGATTTGCGCCGGGCTCGGCTGCGTGAGGCCGGCCTTGGCCAGCGACTCCTGGGCGAGGGCGAGCGAGATGAACGCGTTGCCGTAGCCGAGCTTGCCGCCCGCCGGTTGAAATGCCGTGGTGACGGTCTGGCCAGCCACGGCCGAGGTGAGCGTGACCGTCGTGCCGTTTCTCAGGCCGGTGACCAGTGCCGTCGCGTTTTCAGTCGAGCCGGCGAATGACGTGAACTTGGCGCTGAGTTCGGTTGCCGCCTTGGCCTCACCTTCGTGATCGGCGGCCTGATCAAGGCGCTGGGCGGTCGTGCTCAGGGGCTCTTCCGCCTTCAACAGGCCTGGCACATTGCAAAGCAACGCCGAGGTGACAAGCACGACGGCGCGCGTGTATGATGGATGCGCGGATGTTTTCATGGCTGTATGGTTTTGTAGGGCGATATTCCCGCATCACAGGTATGCGGGCGCCTGATGATATGACCCGCAGGCATCGCGCCGGGTTCAAAAAATTTTCCGCCACCTAAGCCACCGGCCCGGGGCGCCTTGCGCAGCAGCGGCAAAATTTCCGGACTGAACGCCGGCTGGGGTCCGTCACCAGTTGGCGCGGATTTGCGCGGGCGACTGCCCGGCAGCACGCAGCGTCCGCAAAGCGAGGGCGTCGTGTCGCTTGGCGAGCCGCACGCCCTTTGCGTCGGTGACGAGCGGGCAGTGATAAAATGCCGGCACTACGAGCCCGAGCGCGCGGTAGAGCAGCAGCTGGCGGAAAGTTGAGATGGTCAAGTCCGCCCCGCGCACGACCTCGGTGATACCCATGGCCGCGTCGTCCACGACGCACGCAAGCTGGTAGCTGGGCATGTCGTCCTTCCGCCAGACAAGGAAGTCGCCGAACTCGCGTCCGGCGCCCGCCGGCGGGCGGAACTGTGGCGGATAAACGGGCTCGTCGGTTTCATCCCCATCCTGCGGGGCGCTCACGGCGGCGAGCACGTCACGCCGCGAACGGACACAGGGATAGACGCAGCCGGCAGCATGCAGCCGGGCGAGGGCGGTGCGGTAAAGAGGAAGGCGCGCGCTTTGGGAAATCATCGGCTCCGTCCATTGCAACCCGAGCCACCGCATGTCCTCCAGCATCGCGGTCACGAATTCCGGCCGGCAGCGCACCGCGTCGAGGTCGTCGTTGCGCAGCGCCAGTTGTCCGGCGGCGGCGCGGGCGCGTTCCTGCGCGATCCAGAAAGTCCGCGCATGCCCCAGATGCAGCAGGCCCGTGGGCGACGGCGCCAGCCGGCCACGATAAATTGGAGGAGGGTTAACCACGAATGAACACGAATAGACACGAATGGGCCGGGAACCACCGTAAAGTTGGCCGGAAGCCGGGATTGAATTCGTGTGCCTTCGCGTCCATTCGTGGTTCCTTGATGAAGTCCCTCTGCGTCTACTGTTCGTCCAGCGACCGGCTTGAGCCGAAGTATTACGCGGCGGCGACGGAGCTGGGTGAGGAGCTGGGCCGGCGACAATGGACGCTGGTCTACGGCGGCGGCAAGACCGGCCTGATGGGCGCCATCGCCCGCGGGGTGAAATCCAATGGTGGCCGCGTAGTCGGGGTCATCCCCGAGTTCATGAAGGTCCGCGAGCTGGAGTTCACCGAGGCCGACGAACTCATTTCGGTCCTGACGATGCGCGAGCGCAAGATGCTCATGGAGACGCGCGCCGACGCCTTCCTGGCGCTGCCCGGCGGCTGGGGCACGCTCGAGGAGCTGCTCGAGATCCTGACGCTCGCCCACCTTGAGGTGCTGCACAAGCCGGTCGTCATTTTCAACCAGGATGGATACTTCGACGACCTGCTCCGGCTCTTCGACCGCATCGTCGCGGAAAAATTCATGCATGACACCATCCGCCGGAAGTATGCCGTGGCGCGTACCGTGGCGGAAATTATCCCGCTGATCGAAAGCTGGAACCACCAGCCCGGCGACGCCAAGTGGTTCCAGACGCGGTAGGGGCGCTTGGAGGCAAGCGCCCCTACCGGTATAGTTTGATCAAGCCCTCGTTGCGGACCCAGCCGGACTGGCCGCCGGCAAAGCTCAGCTTGGTCCAGCCCAGGAAAGTTTTCCCGGCCACCGCGATCGAGCCGGCGGAGAGCGGCGAGGTTTTCTGCGCGGTGCCGGCGTCGGTCGGAATGCTGAGCAGCGTCGACGGTTTCCAGACGATCATCACTTCCGGGTGCGCGAGCAAACCGTAGGTGTGCAGGCTGAGCGTGGCCGCGGCGGCGAGCAGCACGGCGACCAGGCTGGTGGTCAGCGCGACGGGCCTGGCCCACGCGCCGATGCGGCGGTAGCCTTGCAGGAGCAGCACGATGAGGGCGGCGGCCAGCAGCAGTGCCGCGCCGACCAGCACGAGCTGCCATTCGGCGGGCGTGGCCCACCGGGCGAGTTTGTAGGGACCCTGGCCGCGCGAAAATTCCACGAGCTCGGGCGGCGCCAGGCCGGAACGCTGCAGTCCGAGCGCGAGATCCCAGCGGGTGGCATCGGCGCGGGAGTTGAGCAGGGAGGCGCTGGTCCAGTGGGCGGTCGCCTCGGCCCAGCGATCCTGCTGGGCGAGCGCGAGACCGAGGTTGTGGCGGGTGGTCCAGTCGGTGGGTGTCGCGCTGACGGCCTGACGCCACGCCGCCTCGGCCGCGGCAAAGTCGCCGCGCTTGTAGGCTTCGCTGGCGGGGTCGGCCGACCCGGTGACCGGCGCGAGCAGCAGGGCGAGGGTGAAGAGGAAGGGCAGGAGATTGCGCGACGCGAAGAGCGAGAAAGGCGGCCAGCCGGGCACGCGTACAGCCTGCAACACGCCCTCGGCGCGGGTCAGCCAGTCCGCGGGCAGCGAATTCTCGCGGCTGTGCAGCGCGCGGTCGGCCTCGGACCAGAGCCGGGCCCAGGGCGAGGCGGCGTCCGTGGCCAAGGCCCCGACGCTCGCGTGCACCAGCGGCGTGCCCGGTGCGGCGTGCGGAATCTGCCACAACGCCGCCGTTTGCTGCTGCCATTGACGAAGAAGCGAGGACCCGCCTTCGCCGGGCTCCGGCGCGGCAAGGCGCATTTCAGCGAGAGTTGAAGCCAGCCGAGCGCGGGCCTCGCGACGCAGGCGTTGCGGGTCGCGCTCACGCGAGCGCAGGGCGGCCAGCGTCAGCCAGACGGAAAGCACACAGAAGACGGAGGAAAGCAGGCCGACCAGGACCAGGCTGCCGTTGGGCAGGGGCACCAGGCCCGTGGCCCGTTCGGTCAGCGGATCGCGCGGCAGGTTCTCCGGCGGCACAGGGGGAACGGCGTTGGGCAGGACGGGCGCGGCGGGCGCACCCGGGCCCGGCGGGTTGATCGAAAACTGCACGGGCGCGCCGGAATTGACGGGCGCTTGCACGGGTTGGGACGCGTTCGTCACGGTGACGGTGACCGGCTCGCTGGCGATGGTCTTGAAAGTGCCGGACTTCGTGTCGAAGTAGGTGAAGCGCACCGGCGCGAGCCGGTAGCTGCCCGGCCGGGTGGGCACGAGCACGACGTCCTCGGTGAGCGTGCCCTCGAAGAGCGAACCCTCCTTCATCGTCCGTTTGGACTTGGGCTGCACGACCTGAAAGTCGTTGGAAACCTCGCGTTGTGGCAGGCCGGTGATGTCGGGCCAGTTGCCGGTGCCGCCCAGCTCCAGGGTCCAGGTGATGGGCTCGCCCACGGCGGCGGTGACCGGCACGACCTTGGAGGTGAAGGTGAACTCGCCGACCGCGCCGGAAAAATCCGCGGGGGCGGGCGGCAGCGGCTTGATGGTCAGCTCGAGGGGATTCGACTCGAGCAGCCGTTGTTCAACGGCGTTCTGGCTCAGGAAGCTGAACCCCGTGGTGCCGACAATCACGTTGATGGTCTGGGTGACGGGCTTGATGGTGTAGCTGCCGGGCCGATTGACATGGCCATTGGTCGATTGGCTGACCACCCAGCGGCGTTCCCCGCGGATCATGGTCTCCGACGGATCGGGCTTGCTCCAGTCCTCGACGACGAGCGGGGCGGGCTGCCAATCGAGGCGGGGATCGACCGAGTGCAGGTAGCGTTTGACAATATTCAGCGAGAAAGTGATCGGAAAAACCTCGCCGGCCCAAAACGATCCCCGGGGCGCGGCGAGCCTGGCCGAGGCGATGTCATCCACCGCGAGACCGGTGTTGCCGACGGTGGCGTCGCCCACCGTGTAATTGGCGGCCGCCACCCGGATCGTACCCTTGTCCGTCTTGATGTCGAAAGCCGGGATGCTGGTGCCGGCCCGCTTCGTCGGGCGCACGGGATAGATGATCGAAAAGCGGGTGGTCGTGTGGAAATTGACCATGCTGGTCTCGGTGCTTTGCGAGGGCTGGCCGAGGGCCAGCCCATCGATCCGGGGCAGCGCGGGCTCCCCTTCGGGGTCGCAATTTTCAAAAACCAGCGAGAGCTGGGACACCTGGTTGAAGCCCAGCTGCCCACCCGGCGGTTCCCAGTGCACGGATTGGGCGAGGGCGTGCATAACACTGGCGAGCATGAGCAGCATCCATGTAGGAGCCTGCTTGCAGGCGATGGTTTGCAGAATCGCCTGCAAGCAGGCTCCTACAAAGGGAAAGAAAGTGCTGTGCGTAATGCGTCGCATGTAGATTACCAATCCTTGCCGGTGGTTTTGGTCTTCTGTTGCTGGCCCTGCATGAGTTGCTGGAGCTTGGCGGGGGAATCTTGGCTGCGGACCTGGTCAAGTTTCTGGAGCGGCATGGCGAGTTCGGAGTCCTGCGGCTCGGGGGGCTTCCTGTCCTGCTGGCCGCCGACTTTCTGTGTGCCCGGCTGCGGCGGTGGTTTCTGGTCCGACTTTTGCTCCTGCTGTTTCTTCATGTCGCCGAAGGCGTCCTGGTTTTGTTTTTGCTGCTGTTGTTCCTGTTGCTGCTGCTCCTGTTTCTGCTGGTCGGACTTTTGCTGGTCCTGCGGGGATTGATTCTGGTTTTGTTGGTCTTGCTTCTTTTGCTCCTCGTTTTTCTTTTCCTGTTCCTTTTTCTGCTGCTCTTCCTGCTTGAGCAGGTCTTCCAGATCTTGGCGAAGTTTCGGCCAGTCCGCGGCCTTGGCGTCGGTTTTCTCACCGAGGTCCACCGCCTGCAGGGCGTCGCGGATGACATTCTCGATCGGGTGCTGCTGGGCGGACTTCAGGCGCTGACCGTAGGTGATGGTGGTCGAGGCCAACTCAGAGCAGTCGCGCGCCGAAAGGCTGTCCTTGTTGGCCAGTCGCTCCACCGTTTTGGTGAGAGGCGCAGCCAAGGTCTCGTTTGAATTCTGTTCAGCGGCGCGCACCGAGGACGGAGGGCAGAGGACGGAGGACAGAAGAACCAAGATCGCGGTGGCAATGGCCGCCCTCTGTCCCCTGTTCTCCGTATTCCGTCCTCTGGCCCGGCCGAGCGGCAAGGCCCGTTCCATCGGGCGCACGGGGAATTCCGCCCAGAAGCTGACCAGCAGCAGCAGCAGGCCGGGCGCGAGGAACCACTGGAAACGCTCGATCAGACGCGTCGTGTTCTTCTCGGCGAACTCGCCCTTGCGGCCGGCCTCGACGGTTTTCCGGAGCAGCGCCGCCAAATCCACCCACGCGCTGGCGTCGGTGTAGGCGCCGCCGGTCACCTGCGCCAGTTCCTGCAGGGTCGAGCTGTTGAGCCGCGACATGACCACGGCGCCGCGCTCGTCCTTGACGAAGCCGCCGCCGGCATCGGGGATGAACGAACCCTGGGCCGTGCCAATGCCGAGGCCGATGACACGGATGCCCTTCTGCTTGAGCGAATCGGTGAGGCCCTTCCACTCGTCCTCGGTGCTTTCGCCGTCGCTCAAAATGATGAGATAGCGGTCGGCGTTGGTGGTGCCGAAGGCCGACATCGAGGCTTCGAGCATGGCCTTGTAGTTCGAGCCGCCCTCCGGCAGGTAGTCCGGGTTCAGCGCGGGCAGGAATTCCCGCAACACCTCGTAGTCGGAGCTGAGCGGGCTTTGCAGGAAAGCGGTGCCGGCGAACAGCACGAGGCCCACGCGCTCGCCCTTCAGCCCGTCGAGCAGCGACTGGATGAGCAGCTTGCTGCGGTCGAGCCGCGAGGGCTTTACGTCCTGCGCGAGCATCGACTTGGAAAGATCCACCGCGATGATCACTTCGCGCGACTGGTCGAACACCTGTTCCTCGACGGTGCCCCATTGCGGGCGGGCGAGCGCGACGATGCACAGAGCCAGGCCGAACCAGAGCCAGATGCGCGGGCGCGTCTCGGCGGTCGTGTGCTGGACGCCGAGCGAGACATCGAAGGCCCCGGCCCAGGCGCGGGCGATCTTGGGCCAGTGGGCCGCCACGCGGTTGGTGTGGCGGGCCAGCTCCCACGAAAAGAGGAGCACGAGCGGCACGAGCAGCCAGAGAATATGGGGCGAATGGAAGCTCATGCGCTTTTGCCGGGTAGGGCCGGACCGCCGGGCCGGCCGTTGGGTTGCGGCGCGCCCCGCGGTCGCACCCTGCCGCGGAAGGGCCATTGCGGCGGCAGGGCGAACAGCGCGCCGAGGAAGAGCAGCGCGGCGCCGGGCACGGCGAACCAGGCGAAAAACTCGGTCGTCACCAGGTAGGATTTGGCGGTGAATTCGATCTTCTGCGCCTTGTCGATCGCGGCGAAGGCCTTCTCGGCGGTATCAACGTCAAAGGCGCGAAAAAATTTTCCACCGGTGGCGTCGGAGATGGCGCGCAACTGACCTTCGTCGAGGTCGGAGATCATCCGGCGGTAGCCGATCTTGTTGTTGTTGTCGTCGAACACCGGCATCCGCACGAGGCCGTCGCGGCCGGCGCCGATGGTGTAGACCGGCACGCCGCGGGACCTGGCGATGTCGGTCGCCTGCTCGGGTGTGAGCAGGCCGCGGTTGTTGGCGCCGTCCGTCATGAGCACCACAAAGGCGCCCTTGCGCCGGTTGCCCTCCTCGCGGCCGGCCTGTTCCAGCCGGGTGAGCGACACGCCGAGTCCGTCGCCGATCGCCGTGCCGTCCTCGATCATGCCAATTTTCAGGCGCTCGATCTGACGGCCCAGCCATTCGTGGTCGAAGGTCAGCGGGGCGAGGGTGTAGGCGCGGCCGGAGAAGACCACCATGCCGATGCGGTCGCTCGGGCGCTGGGAGATGAAGGCCTGAATGATGGGCTTGATGGCCTGCAACCGGTTGATGGGCACGCCATCGCGCTCATAATCCTCGGCCAGCATCGAGCCGGAAAGGTCGATGGCGAGCATCAGGTCGTAACCCTGCTGCTTCACCTCGCGTTTGTCCTCGACCTTGATCGGCCGGGCGAGCGCCACGATGAGCAGGATGAGGCCGGTCAGGGCGAGGGCGGCGGGCCAGCGCGAGGATGGGATGAGCGACGGCCGGTGCCATGCCGCGGCAAAGGGCACGATGAGCACCGGGGCGCCGCGCCGCCCGCGCACCCAGACGAGCAGCGGCAGGGCGAGCAGCACCAGCAGCCACCAAGGATCGTGCAGGGTGTAGTTGGTGAGCGTCATCAGCGGCGGGTGCGCGCAAACATGCGGGCGTGGAAGAATTTCACGAGGGCCTCGAGTCGCTCCTCGTCGGTGCCGACGACGAGCCGACTCAGGGGATCGGGCAAAATAGCCCGGAACGCGTTCTCGCGCTGCTGCACCCAGGCGGCATGGGCGGCGCGCTGCGCTGACGAGGCGCCGTTGAGCGTGACGAGCCGGCCGGCCATGGGGTCATAGGTGGTGAGCGTGCGGTCGTGCGGCAGTTCGCGCTCCCAAGGGTCGTCCACGCGGAAACCCATCGGCTGGTAGCGCCGCGAGAGCACGCTCCAGCCCTCGGGCTCGACGCGCGGCGGAAAATCACCGAGCCAGATCAGGATGCTGTGGCGCGGTGCGGCCTTGGCGAGGAGACGCCAGGGAATGAATGATTTTTCGATTTTTGAGTCTCGATTTTCGATGGTCGGAGCCGGTTGGCCGAGAAGCTGGGCCGCAGCATGGAGGATTTGCCCCCGGCCCCGCACGGGTTCCTTGAGCGTATAGCCGGCCTCGGAAGCGTGGAGGAAGCCGACGCGGTCGCGGTTGACAGCGCCGAGCATCATGACGAGGCCGGCCAGCTCGAGCAGCGCCTCGCGCTTGGACTGCGCACCGGAGCCGAACTGCAGGCTGACGCTGTCCTCGAACAGGAGGAGCAGGGAGACCTCGCGTTCCTCGATGAATTTCTTGCGGTAGGGCTCGCCGAGGCGGGCGGTGACGTTCCAGTCGATGTCGCGGATGTCGTCGCCGAAGGTGTATTTGACAACTTGGTCGAACTCCATGCCGCGGCCGCGGAAGGCGGAGCGGTATTCGCCGCTGAGCACGTTCTCCACGGCATGGCGTACGCGCCACTCGAGCTGCTTCAGCAGCGCGAGCTGGGAGGTGACCAGCGAGGTGTGCTCGTTGACAGGCGACGGCGACATGGGCGCGGGCGGCGTCAGACCTTGGCCGGAACGGGCGTGCGGATCAGCACCTGGTCGAGAATCTTGTCGGAGGTGAGACCCTCGGCC
>WNFI01403551.1_pt1 | contig 26337 bp, 29 predicted proteins | sample 5400471 | NCBI WGS metagenome assembly WNFI01 (sample SAMN13153348, study PRJNA577476) | soil metagenome | isolation source: 100 cm saprolite on Douglas fir-dominated hillslope | place: USA:California | collected 2013-09-17 | reverse complement strand
GTCCTGCGCTTCCTGCCACATCAACAATAACTACACGCTGACCATCGCGCCGACCGACTGCGGCAACGCGGGATGCCATTTGACGGACTGGCAGAAGACGAATAATCCGGTGCACACGTCAGCCGGAGCGCCTTTTGCTGCCGCGAACTGCTCGACGTGCCACAAGACCATCACCTGGAATACGGCGACCTTTGACCACAGCACCACGGGCTGGGCACTAACGGGGGCGCACCAAATGGCGCCAGCGGGCAAGGCTGCGGCCTGTACTGACTGCCACGTGGGCAACAACTTCACCTTCACGACGGCGAACACGGATTGCTACGGCTGCCACGTGGCCGCTTGGCAGAGCACCACGACACTCGGGGGAGCGGTACCAAATCACGTCGCGGGGGGCTTCCCGACCTCACAATGCTCGACGTGCCACACCACGACTGCGTGGACTTCAACCTTCAACCACGCGACCACGGGTTTTCCGTTGACGAATTCGCACCAAATGGCGCCGGCGGGGAAATCTGCGACCTGCGCGGCTTGCCACATCAACAATAACTACACGCTGACCATCGCGCCGACCGACTGCGGCAACGCGGGATGCCACTTGACAACCTGGCAGCAGACGAATAATCCGGCGCACGCGTCAGCCGGAGCGCCTTATGCCGCCGCGAACTGCTCGACGTGCCACAACACCATCACCTGGAATACGGCGACCTTTGATCACAGCACCACAGGCTGGGCACTAAGTGGGGCGCACCAAATGGCGCCGGCCGGAAAAGTCGTGGCCTGCACCGACTGCCACGTGGGCAACAACTACACCTTCACGGCGGCGAAGACGGACTGTTACGGCTGCCACCAAACTGCCTGGTTGAGCACGCAAACCCTCGGGGGAGCGGTACCGAACCATATCACGGGGGGCTTCCCGACCTCACAATGCTCGATCTGCCACGACACGCTACTGTGGGCAGATGGCAAGTTCGATCACAGCACCACTGGTTGGCCGTTGCAGGGTGCGCACGTGACTACGCCCTGCTCCTCATGCCACATGGGCGCCAACCCATTCGGCCTTACTTCGGCGAGTACGGATTGCTATGGATGCCATCATGCGGCCTGGCTGAGCACGCAAACGCTAGGCGGCGCTGTGCCGAACCACGTTGCCGCGATGTACCCGACCACTTGCCTGACCTGCCATACTACGTGGGTCACTACCGGCTGGCTGGGCGCGACTTTTAATCACACTTGGTTCCGCATTCCGCATAATCGCTCGGTCTGTTCGGACTGCCACCTGGTCTCGACGGACTACTCGACGTTCTCCTGCATCAATTGTCATACACGCCCCAATGCGCACAACAAGGGGAATACGGACAACAACCATCGGGGCGTAGGCGGCTACGTCTATGGCGCGACGACTTGTTACCCCTGTCATAAGAATTGACGCAAGATACGTTTCGCGCGCTTCTGCGGTCTTGGCGAGTGAAATCGTGCAGGAGCAAATCCCTTGGGGAACTGTAGGAGGGAAAAGGACAGGAGCAACTCTCGACGGGAGCGCAAGGATCGATGGATGAGTCCAAGTAGCAGTCCCCGAAGTCGGACCCCAAAAGCGAACCGTGAGTGTAGGCTTAGGCTGTTGATTCTAAGACTGATTAGAATTTTGGCGAGGGGCAACACAACAGAGTGTCTCGTTCCGCACAGACACTCAGCTCTCGACGCGTTAGTCTATTCCTGGATCCTGATTCACCGGGATCTTCGGCTACCCTCGAAATCAAGATGAAATTCCTGGCTAAATCCCGAATCGGAACGCTCTTGGTTGTGGTTGCGGCTTCAACCGCACTCTTCGCGCAAAATAGCGGACCGGACAAACATCAGAATCATGCTAGCGTCCTGGACGCCCGTCAGATCGTGGGCTTGTCGGTGGCGGCTGTCGAGCGCAGTTGGCAGGCGCGCGACCATTACAGCTACATGGAGCGTGATGAGGATCGACGCCTGGACTCGCTGGGGCAGGTGAAATCGGAAAATATCGACGTCACCAGAATGATTCTTGTCAACGGCGCTCGCTTCGAGCAGCTCATGGAGCACAACGGGCAGCCTCCATCGGCCGCGGACCAGAGGAAAAGCGATGCGGATCTGGAAAAGCTGAGGCACGAAACGCCGGAGGAGCAGACGGCGCGGCTCCAGAAGGATCAGGAAAACAGGGCTTTCCTGCGCGACGTGCTCGAGGCCTTCGACTTCCAGCTCATCGGCGAAGAAGTAGTCGGCGGCAGGCGGGCTTACGTGCTTCATGCCACGCCGCATCCGGGCTATCACGCGCACGGCAAGTTCGGCAAGATGTTCTCCAAGGTGGAAGGCAATCTTTGGGTCGACATGCAGGACTTCGGCTGGATCAAGGTCGACGGCGAGGTAACGCAGCCGTTTTCGATGGGATTGTTCGTCGCTCGCGTGCAGCGTGGCTCGCACATCATTCTGGAGCAGACATGTGTCGGTGACGCGGTCTGGGTGCCGAAACGCCTCGAAGTACGGGCAAGCGCCAGAATCCTTTTCCTGAAGAGCCTCAACGTGGACAGAATTCTCACTTACTTCGACTATCGCCCGGCGGCGGACGGCCCGTACTCTGTAAGCAGATAAAGGTGGCTCCTCTCGACCGACGCGATTTAATTGCTGCGAAGCGGAGGCAGATCTACATTCTTATAGCCCTTCTCGTCGCGCCAAAAACAACTGTACTCTGGAGGTCGCTATGGCCATCCGCCGAAGAACGGGCCTAGTCTTGGTTGGAATAGCCGCGATACTCTTGCTCGTCCTTATTTTTGTTGTACCGGCGCTCATCAACGTGGATCGTTACCGGCCCGAGGCGATCGCCTATCTCCAAGAGAAAACTGGAAAGCAGGTCGAAATCGGGCGGCTGGCACTCACGCTTTTTCCCGTATCGATTCACATTGACAATTTCGGCGTAAAAAACCCCCCGCTCTTTCCGTCCGGTTATATCGTCAAGGTGGCGCGAATGGATGCGGAACTTAGCGTTGGTGCGCTCCTGCATCGGCAGGTGGTTATCAGATCGCTCGTGCTCGAGGATCCGGTCTTGAATCTGACTTCGGACCCCGACGGTCCGTGGAATTTCGAGAATCCTCAGGCGAAGGTTTCGGTAAACACCATGCCTCTCGGAGTGATTTCGAGAGTACAAATTAGGCGGGGGCAGCTAATAGCGTCAAACCTTTTGCCATCCGACGCGGCGGGTCCTATCTTCTTCGAAGCCCACGACATCTCCGGCGAACTGGAGCAGGTGAACCTGGTCGGAATCACCAATCCTTCTTCTTCCTCAATGGATGGCCGGGGCAACCTGAAGGCTGGTCTTCTGCGCTTCGGCTCGGTAGAGGTAAAAAATCTAAATTCCAAATTGCGCTTGGAGGCGAGACACGCTTTTTTCACGGATGTGAAGGCGGAAGTCTATGGCGGAAGCGCCTCGGGTGATCTCTCCTTTGACTTGTCGGGGAAGAACGCAAGCTTTAAGACCGATGTGCGATTGAGCGGGATTAACGTGGCCCATCTTATGGCGGCCTTTCCAAACAGCGGCGAAAGGATGACCGGGAAGATGGAGGGAAACGTAAAGTTAGCAGGAGAAATCGCGCACACGCTCCGCCCGCTGGCAGGAATCCATGGTGCCGGACACGTGACGGTGCGCAACGGCGAGGTGCCGAGTCTGAAGCTCAACGCGAATTTGATGAAGCTAGCACACTTCAACGATCTTGGACCGGCCAAGAATGATCCTTCCTCGTTCAACTTGATAACCACGGATCTGGAGCTGGCCAATCAGCGGATTTCCAGCCGCGTGATCGACATTGACGGTTACGGAGTCGACGTGGATGGCTCGGGCAGTGTCAGCGTTTCGGGCTCTGACGACCTGGACTATCGCGGCTTGGCGGAGATTACCACCAAGGAGGGCTTCTTCACCAACACCATCGCCCGCCTATCCGGAGCCACATTGAAAGACGGTAAGCTGCAATTTCCCTTTCGAATCGGCGGTACGATCGATAACCCGGTATTTTCCAAAGGCAATGGCTATAAGGACGTAGACGCCGTACAAAAACCTCGGTGATGGAAGATGACGCAGGACATCCGGAAAGAGCGGATCTATATTAGGGCGTGGTTGCCGCTCGAGATGCATTGGGACTTGCGGAGATTGACCAACGGAAAAATCGGTAGTCGCAACTTTCGCAGCGAAATGGTTTTACGAGAATCATGGCCAGAATGACTTCTTCAACGTTCCCTTTGCGTCTTGAGCGATGAATTCGTTTACTGCGGCACAGCGGGCAACTCATCATTGCGATTCTCCTGATGCGGCATGCCTATTGTCGAGCCATCTTCTGCTAGAGGAAACCTAATGTCTGTCTCATTTTGGACACCAGTATCCCATTGCCTCAATCCAAACTGAGGCTTTGCTTTTCCCGTGGCGGCCCACGGTTTCCTTCGATTTGTCTGGTACGGCACCTGTTCAATATGGTACAGACACCATTTCCTTGCCGGGATATGCTCACTATGAAGGGGTCGTCCTCCCGGCCGCCCACCCCTATTCTCTAAGGACGGCTTGGACAGTTATGGGTGTAGGTTGCCATGTCAAACCGGGCTCAGAACGAATTCCAGTCTACTCGGAGGAGTCTCCGCCCGGAGAGCGCGGCCTCCCACAGGCGCCGTCCGCTCAGCGTACTTTTTGTCCACCGCGATGCAGACGTAGTAGACAGCTGCGTGGAAGAGCTCAAGAAAGCGCGATTCACTGTCAGCGCCGATTTGGTTTTGACCTTAACGCAGTGCAAGCAACAGCTCCGCTCCCAAACTTATGATGTGGTCGTGGCCGAGTACCCCAGCCCCAATTGGAAAGGATCACAGGCTTTACAACTCCTCCATCAAACGGTGCAGGAGATCCCCCTGCTCTTCGTGACCACCGCCGTGGGAGGTGAATACATCGCAGAACTAACCGCTCATGGTGCGTTCGATTACGTTGAGCAGGAGCATATCGCTCAACTGCCCATGGCCGTTCGCCGAGCCGTGAACGAAAGGAAACTCCGTGTGGAACTTGAAGTGGCCGGAAAGGCATTGCGGCATTCGCAATCGCTGTATCGCGCACTGGTGGACAATCCTGCTTACGGAATATGCCGGTGCGATGCGGAAGGAAGGTTTCTCGACGTCAACCAGGCTCTCTTGACGATGCTTGGCTACGAAACCAAGGAGGAGCTACTGGCGGCGAACCGCGCGTCCAAAATCGTGCTTGAACTTGGCCACGGAGCGCCATTGGCCGGACGCTCTCCCGAGTCGGTGAGAATCGAGCCGGTCGAAATAGAGTGGAAACGGAAAAACGGCACCACTCTGAAAGCCCGGCTGAGCGGCCGCGGCAGCTTTGACGAGCATGGAGATTTTGATGGCTATGAAATCATCGCGGTTGACATCACGGAACAGCGGGCGCTTGAGGAACAACTGCGACACCAGGTATTTAGCGATTCGCTGACGGGGTTGGCCAATCATCGGCGCCTTTTCGATGTGTTGCAGGCGGAGATCTGCCGAACAAAGCGCACGGAGCGGGAATTCTCTCTTCTCCTGCTGGACCTGGATGGATTGAAAGTGATCAACGATCGATTTGGGCATCTGGCGGGAGACCGCGCGCTTTGCAGGCTGGCGCAGACCCTGGCGGATTGCTGCCGGTCCATAGATACCGCAGCGCGGCAAGGTGGCGATGAGTTCGCTCTGGTCCTGCCAGAGACAGGTGCGGCCGCCGCCACATTGGTGGCACGGCGAATCTGCGAACTTCTTGCGAAAGATGCCGAAGAGCCAGCGCTTTCCGTCAGCGTAGGAGTTGCCAGTTATCCGAAGGATGCCGATACCATCGGAACCCTGCCGTATGCAGCGGATAAGGCCCTATATGCGATGAAAGACGGGCGGTCAAGGGCTGCTCGGGCCGGCCAGGTCTCTTAATCGCGTTTTCCTGATTCGAATGCCGAGGGTCGTCCAGGCCGGGAGTGAATCCGAGTAGTTAAAGCAGGTGTGCGGAATCGAACATCTTCTGAGCGATTACAAATGCATACTTGTCGCGGGCCGAGGTTTCCGAGATGGAAATCTTGAGCCAGGGGAATGAAGACATGAGTCATCCGGATCATGATGATGGCGGATGCTAGCCAGTAAGCTACGCCACGCGCAGAGGATGTTCGCATGCATCGGCCGAAGGAGCGCGGCAAGATATAGACGGCACCCGCAATCCGGCAGCACGTTGATCACGTTCGATTTGATCTGAAAACGACCTGAAAGGGGCTCAGATGAATGAATATGATTTCGGCTCACGCGACAGGGCGCAAAAACCCCAAGGGCATGGCAATTTTGACGAGAAAATCCAGTATTTATTGGGCGCGGAAGAGCAACTCCTTCAATCTATTTCTGCCCGCGCGCCCCTCCAGGAAGTGTTGAATGGAATCTGCAGTGCTCTCGATCGTCAGATTGGCAACGTGGTTTCGCTCATTTACCTCCCGGGGGACGATGCAAGCGAGCTTGCCGCAATTGCCATGAATGCAACGCTTTTTGGTCTGCACACTTTCTGTTCTGCAGGCTTAGTTGCCGAGAATGACGAAGTGCTTGGATCTCTGGAAATGTACTGCAGCGTTCCACGAAGCCCCTCTGCCCGCGAATTTCAATTGATTGAACGGGGAAAGTGCCTGGCCGCAATTGCGATCAAACTTCACAATGAGGCAGGCCATTAGGGCATTCCGGAATGCGTGAGGATCGGCCAGTGCGATGTCGTGTGCTCGAATGGCTTGTCTCCACGAACTAGTCTTTAAGCGCACGAATGCCCACCTTAGCAGGAAATTAACAAACGTGAGTTTTAAGCCACGCCATTGAGGGCATGGCGGCGTGAGTCGGTCGTGCAGCACGACAGCAGAGCTGCCACTTTCAACTAGACTCGGACCTGATCAGTGCCGTCGCCAGTCCCTCGTGTAACACTCGGTAGCTCTCATCTGCGACTGGAATAATGAACTCGACTCGCTCGGATGAGCAGGCCGGACATTCGTGCGTGTGCTTACGCGAAGCCCCATCGCAATATCAGTCAGATGAAAGCATAAATTCTCCTGGTCCGTTCGCCGGTTTTATAACGGACATCTCTGCGCAAACAAACCGCGAAACTGTACACAAAAGAACAGACGCGCGTCTTGATGACGTTTAGGATTCAGTTTGCAAGCTTACGCGGTTAGATCCGCCGCATACATCCGAGCCCATCTGTATCGGAAGCGCAGGGGCAGATGAATTTGCTTTTTCGGTCCTTAAGTAGTCTGTTTCCTCCTCGATTGCCGAGGTTCGGGTTTGAGGACGTATCCGGTACCGCGGAGTATTACAACCGCCTAGCGCGGCTTGATGAGGTGACCATGAATCCTCCGGGCCTGTGGACAGGGCGCATTTCGATGCAACAGGTGGCGCGCATACAGCTGTTCAAGACTGCGGAGAAGGTACCTCAAATGATTCTCCGTCGCGCCGCGTAGCAAGAGTCTTGCGGAGGACCGCCAGGAAAATGAGTGGAGAATTGTCTAGCAGAAATAAGGACTGTTGTGTTGGCCAGTCTATGCTCTTCAGCGTGATTTCCACGACCCGCCCGAGCGCTGAGGACATCGAACAACACGTAAATCACATGGCCTGTCTGGATCGATAGTCCAGCCCTTCGTTGAATGGAAGCGATTCAACACGTTTTCCGCACCAGGCAGAGCACGCAGCAATCCGTGGGGCCAACGCGGAAGTGTCTCGCAGCAAAGACAGAAAGGTAAAAAGCATGCCTCTCATTCAAATTTTATTAGCCCTGATCGTAGTGGGTGTCCTCCTGTGGCTGGTGAATCGTTTCATTCCAATGGCAGGCAGTATCAAGTCGATCTTGAACGCGGTCGTAGTCATTGTCGTCGTGCTATGGCTCTTGAATGTATTTGGACTGTTTCATTCACTCTCGCGTATCCACGTTGGTTGATAGACGGACGGACACGGACACGAGAAGAAAAGTGGCGATTGGCCGCACCCCGGTAGGTGGCGGTCAGTTCTAGCTAAAGGGAGATAGAAATGGACAAGAAAAATCTAAAAGGCGGCAGAACCGCCCGGGGCGGGCCTATAGGGCAAAGTGTGCAACAGGTGGTGGCACTGGTAGCCGCATTGTCTCTTCTTCTGGCCCCGGTAGCCTGGGCCGACAGTCGCACGCAGCTGAAGCCTGGCTGGAACATGTTTTCACCCCAGCAGGACGCCGAGGTGGGCCAGCAAGTGTCCACCGACGCCGAGCGGCAATTGAACATGATGAATGATTCGCGAGTGGACAACTATCTGAACAACCTGGGCCACCGCCTTTCGGCGCATGCGCCCGGCTACCAGTTTCAATACGAGTATAAGGGCGTGAATGACAAAGCGATCAACGCGTTCGCATTGCCAGGCGGGCACATCTACATCAATCGCGGCACGATTGAAGCCGCTGACAATGAAGCTCAGCTTGCAGCCGTGATGGCGCACGAAACCTCCCATGTGGCCTTGCGCCACGGCACAAACCAGGCCAGCAAAGCCTCTGCCGCGCAGTTGCCACTGGGTATCTTGGGCGCGCTGCTGGGCAGCAATTCCACGGGTGCGGCCCTGGCACAGCTCGGCGCGGGCTTCACTTTGAATTCCCTCCTGCTGAAGTATTCGCGTACCGATGAAAGTCAGGCCGACATCATGGGTACGCAAATCCTGTACGATTCCGGCTACGATCCGCGCGGCATGGGTCAATTTCTCGAGAAGATCCAGGCATTGGATCAGGGCAATCATCGAGTTGCGTTCTTCAGCGACCACCCAAGCCCGGACGGCCGCGTGGCGCGCGTAGGCGAGGAAGTGGACAAGCTCGGCGGACCGTCGAGCGGATCCAAGACCAATTCCAGAGAATTCGACGATATCAGGCGCTACGTCCTGTCCATGCCCGCGCAATCTTCCCAAGGCCGGCAGTTGCAGGGCAGTGACAATCGCGCGCAACGCGGCACAGCTAGGCTACAGATACTGACCGCGAGCTATGGCACCCAAAATAAATTCGTCGATGTTCGACAGCTGCTGCAGTCTCGTGTGCAAAACGATCGGTTGGACTTCCAGGTGACCAACGCGTCGATGGGCGGCGACCCTATGCGCGGCGCGTCCAAGACTCTTCGAATTAACTACGGATGGGCTGGCGGAGCCTACGACGTGGCCGCAAGGGAGAATCAGCGGGTTTCAATTCCCACGCAACAACAACAGAGTGAAACCGGCGCACGAAACGGCACGCAAGCCGGCTGGCCGTCAGACCGCTTTAAGACTTTTCAGAACTCCATTTTGTACATCGACTACCCCGACAACTGGCAGGCTTACGGGCAGGGCGACGCCGCGTCCATCGCACCTCAGGGGGGGCTCGTGAACGACGGCAACGGCAATCAGGCCTTGGCATACGGCGTCATCGTGAACATCTACCAGCCGCACATTGACGGCTACGGACAGCAGTTGCAGGGTCGCGACTACGGGCAGGGATCCGGACAGAACCCCTCGCAGGGCTCTGCGACGGCTCTAGAACAAGCCACGGATCAACTCGTCGCCGAGTTCCGCCAGTCGAATCGGAACATGCGCGTGATTCGCTACCACGAGGGCATCCGCGTCGACGGCGAAAACGCCCTTTCTACCTACCTCTCGAACGATTCGCCCATCACGGGCGGGAGTCGCGAGACGGATTGGCTGATCACGCTTCCGCGGCCGGACGGCCTGGTGTTCATAGTGTTCACCGCGCCGGAGCGCGAATTCCAGAGTTACGAGAGCACATTTCAACAGATGCTGCGTTCGGTGCGAATCGCCCGGTAAGCTCGGTGCCGAAAAGGAAAAGAATTCGGTTCTACGACTTGAAGGAAAATGAAAAGGAGAATGACCATGAAAAGATTCTTTGCGTTGAGTGCGTTTGTCCTGTTTTTGTTGATGCTGCCGGGCACAGCCGTGAGCGACACTCTGGTTCTGCAAGACGGAACCCGCATTTCAGGGGTTTTGGTGGGCAGAACGTCCGGTACGGTTACGTTCAAGAACTCACGTGGTGTAGTGCATCGCTACAAGGCTTCGCAGGTGCAGAACGTCGAACTCACATCGGCGCACCAGGCCAACTATAACCCTTCGAGAAATTACGGCTCTTCGAACAACGATCACCAGCCGGAATTACTTCCCGCCGGAACCCAGCTTGTAATCCTCACCAATGAAGCAATCGATTCGAAGACCGCCTCCTCAAATCAACTCTTTTCCGGACAGGTGGACCAGGACGTTATAGACAGTTCTAACGAACTGATTGTCCCTAGGGGTTCCCCGGCTCAACTTATCATTCGAGCCATATCTACAGGTGGTGTTACGGGCAGCTCCGAGATCACGCTGGACATTCAGTCGATCACCGTCAACGGGCGGCGCTATAACGTCACCACCACAGACCTGAAGCAAAAAGGCAGGAGTGGACTTGGCGCGAACACGCGCACGGCTGAGATGGTCGGGGGCGGAGCCGTCATAGGCACAATCATTGGAGCGATCGTCGGACACGGAAAGGGCGCAGCCATCGGAGCTGCCGCCGGCGCCGCCGGCGGTGCGGGAGCCCAGGTGCTCACCAAGGGCAAGCAAGTGATCATTCCCGCGGAAACGACGCTCAAGTTCAGTCTGGATCAATCCGTTACTCTCGCACCTGAACGCTAGGATGCATACGCGAACGTAACGCAAGCCGTTCAAATCTCCGGGCTGACCCCTGGCCAGAATACTGGTCAAACGATTGGTACAACATCGATGACCTATACGTGGACTACTACGGTGATGGCTATTATCTGTTCAACCGCAGATATCCCGGCGATCGCATTGCCATCAGCTTCTACTTGAACTAGGGGCTCATCGAGCGCGGTGACCCAATGCAACCCCGGCCCAGCGCGGAAATTTGTCAAGGAATGAGAATGTCGCCGGGGCAGGGAACTTGAAAGTCGTTGGATGGATTCATTTGATAAGGAGCAAACAATGCTTGGAACGATCTTGGTTGTTATTTTGATCTTGGCACTCTTCGGAGCTTTGCCGCGGTGGTCTCACAGCCGCGAGTGGGGCTATGCCCCGACGGGGGGTTTGGGTCTGGTGCTCCTCATCGTTGTCGTTCTGGTGCTTCTCGGACGTATTTAGACTATTCCCGGTGGTTCAAGGTTGTTGTTGCGTCCGCCCCCGGCGAAGCCCCGTTAGTCCGGGTGATCACGCTCGAGTTAGCTCGAAGGTATCTGTTGCGTGTCGCGGTCTACTTTCATTCTTTTCCAGGTGGGCCGTGACAATCAGGTCGGAGGTGAGCGATGGATGAGTCAAGGCGGCGTGCAATCAAGTTTCTCGAGAAGGAAATCAAGACATACCTAGCGCTTTCATTGTTCTTGTCGAAGAAGGGCATCAAGGCAGATGTGCGGGTGGGAGAGAAGAAAGTGCTTATCAGTCCCTCGTATTACAAAGAGAGAATGAAGGAAGCGAAAAGAGTTGTCTATGAACTCAGAAAACCAAATTAGGACATCACTTCTTCAAACTGCTGCTTCCAGTGGCTGGGGCCCGTCGGGTATCCGCATGGTGGCGGTCTTTCTCGTCATGCTCTTGTGCACCAATGTTTCGTTCGCATACTCCGTGCTGACCCATGAGCAAATCGTAGATCTACTGTGGACCGATGAGCTCCGCCCACTTCTTCTCAAGCGATTTCCGACGCTCACGGAAGACCAGCTCAAGGAAGCACACGGTTACGCCTACGGCGGCGCCGTGATCCAGGACCTCGGCTACTATCCCTTTGGAAGTGTGGAATTCAGCAATCTGGTGCACTATGTCCGCAGTGGAGACTTCGTTCGCGAGTTGATACTGCAGAGTCAGGATGCGAACGAGTACGCCTTCGCCCTGGGCGCGCTTGCGCATTATGCCTCGGATATCGCCGGCCATCCGGCCGTCAACCAAGCTGTTTCCATCCAATATCCTAAACTGCGGGCGAAGTACGGTAATTCCGTCAGGTACGCGCAGGACCACACCGCGCATCTGAAGACGGAGTTCGGATTCGACATGGTGCAAGTGGCGAAGAATCGTTATGCATCGCAGCAGTATCACGATTTCATCGGATTCCAAGTGTCCAAGCCTCTGCTGGAACGGACTTTCCCTATCGTTTACGGAGTGGAGTTGAAAGAGGTGCTCACACATGAGGATCTCGCGGTCGGTTCTTACCGTTTCGCTATCAGCCGTATGATTCCGGAGATGACCAAGATCGCATTGCGAACTCACAAGAAAGACATGATGAAGGAGACACCCAATTTCGCAAAACGCAAGTTCCTATACCGCCTTTCGCGCTCTGACTACGAAAAGGAGTGGGGAAAGGACTATAAGAAAGATGGATTCAAGACTCGCCTGTTCGCAATACTCTTGCGATACATGCCCAAAATTGGCCCCTTCAAGGCGCTGGCGTTCAACAACCCCACGCCGCACACGGAAGACCTGTACTTCAAAAGCATCAATACGACCGTCGACCAATACCGCATTTATCTCCAGCAAGTTGGTGCCGGCTCACTGGAACTCGCCAACTGTGATTTTGACACTGGCAAGGAAACCCAGGCAGCCGAGTACTCTTTAACCGATGAAACCTATGCAAAGTTGTTAGGTCAGCTAGCGGGGCGGAAGTTCGACCTAACGTCACCGGCCCTGCGCGACAATATCCTGAACTTCTATTCTGACCTCTCACTTCCTCTTGAAACCAAGAAGAACGCTACTCGCTGGCAAAGCGTATTGTCGTCTCTTGACCAGTTGAAGCTCGTTACTCCAACTCCGATTCTCGCTGGCAGACCGGCAAAGTAACACTGAATCGAGTGTCTGCGCCGGATCGCAGGTCGCCTGATCCGCAACTCTGACAATAGACCGACACGAATTAAGTCCAAACAAAACGCGAATGTGTACCTAAGTGAACAGCTTTGTTAAGCATTTTCGCCCAAGATGTCTTGGTAGGAATAAGCAAACAGTCTCTCATGCAATCCAACCCCATTGTGTATCGCCTGACTGTCCAAGACTAGTCCTACGCAACCTTTCAATAGAAGAGTCACACCCTTTCAAGGAGGAAATTCGGATGAAGCCTTTCAAAGCATTGCTTAGCTTATTCGCAGTTACGCTGTTGGGCGCCACAGTGCTGCCCAGCGCTCGAGCGGATACATGGAACAAGAAAACCGTCGTCACCTTCAGCCAGGCCGTGGAAGTTCCCGGGAGAGTTCTTCCCGCCGGTACTTACACGTTTCAACTGTTAGATTCTCCTTCCGACCGTCACATCGTTCAGATCTTCAATGCGGACGGAAGCCAGATCATCGCCACCATCCTCGCCATCAACAACTACCGTTTGGAACCGACGGGCGATACCGTCATGAAGTTTAATGAACGTCCGGGCGATTCTCCGGAAGCTCTCCGCGCCTGGTTCTATCCTGGCGACAACTTCGGTCAAGAATTCGTCTATCCCAAGGTTCGCGCGATTCAGTTGGCGCAAACGACGAAAGTAATCGTTCCGGCCGTTGCTGCAGACACGATTGATGAAAACGTGATAAAGACGATTCCGATCGTTGCCGTCACGCCCGATCAGAAAGAAGTGGAAGTCAACACGGTCATCCAGACCACTCCGCCGGTCGCGGCCGCCGCGGTCCCGGTAACCGAACAACTGCCGCAAACAGCAAGCTCCATGCCGTTGATCGCACTGCTTGGTGGGTTGTCCATCAGCCTTGCCCTCGGCCTGAAGTTTTTCCTCAAGCTCGCTTCGTAAGTGAACGTAGCTCCTCCGCGCCGCGGACGTGGTCTCAAGATCACGTCTCGCGTCGCGAGAAAGTTTCTTCGTGATCCGCACTCCAAGTTCCCGCAAGCAGAATCTGAGCAGTGGACACTTGTTGCTTGCTCCTTTCTTGCTTTTCCTCAGCATCGTCGGCTTCTCTCCACCTCTCGCGAGGGAGCGTTCGCTGGCCGGCGTGGACGCCCAGACGACAATTGCGGTGTCCGCAAATCTTGTCCTGCTGCCTGTGAAGGTGACCGACACGCGCGGAACAACCGTCACTGGTCTCAGGCTGCAAGATTTCCGCGTCTATGAGGACGGACAGCTCCAAAAACTCACTGTATTCGAAGAGGGAGATACTCCTGTTACCGTGGGGCTCGTCGTTGACCACAGCAGGAGCATGGGTTCCAAGCTCCCGGATGTCGTTACCGCCGTGACCTCCTTCGCACACTCGAGCAATCCGCAAGATGAAATGTTCGTCGTGGATTTCAATGACGACGTTTCGATTGAACTCATGAGGGGGAAGGCATTTTCAAACGATCCGAAGGAGCTCGGGGAAGCGCTCACAGCCGTCTCAGCGCGCGGACGAACCGCGCTTTACGATGCCGTCAGCGAGGGTCTCCACCATTTGCAGTACGGGCATTTGGAGAAGAAGGCGCTCATCATCATCAGCGACGGTGGGGACAATGCCAGCCACATCAAGTACTCGCAGGTGCACGCAAAGGCTCGCCAATCGCAGTCTTTGATCTATTCCATTGCCCTGGTCGGTTCGGATGGCGAGGAAGAAAACCCGGGTCTTCTCCAGCGGCTTTGCAAAGATACCGGAGGAATCGCCTACTTCCCGCGCAAAGGCGAATCCGTCGCAAGCGTATCGACAGAAATCGCGCGCGATCTTCGCGAGCAGTACACGCTTGGTTACGCCCCGCAGAACATGAAGCGTGCTGATACTTTTCGAAAAATCGAAGTGAAAGTCACTGCGCCAGGCCATGCCAGGTTGCGCGTGCGAACTCGGCAGGGCTACTCGCCTGCGGCGGAGAAACAACCCACAGCGCAGTCGGGGACGGGGACGGGGACGAGATGAGTCCACTCTCTCCGCCAACGACTGTAGTCTCGTCAATGCGAATGTACATCCTCCGTGGTGCTTACTACTTTTTTCTCGCCTCTGGCATTCTCGCCATGGGGTACGCCGGCTTCGTCTTCGCGGATTCGCACGCCTACCAGGCCCTCGAAACGAAGAAATTCAAGCAAGCGGGCCTCCTTTCTGAACCCCACATTTTGGTGGAAGGCGAAGTGATCGGCGAAATTCAAGTGCCCCGCCTGGGCCTCAAGGCCATCGTGGTCCAAGGGGACTCCCCCGCTAACTTGAGGCGGGCCGTAGGTCACCTGTCAAAATCGGCTCTGCCCGGCGAATGGGGCAATGTCGCTTTGGCCGGGCACCGGGACACTTTTTTTCGTACCCTGCGCGATATTCGCTTGGGCGACGAAATCAAATTCAAGACTCGGGAGCGCAGCTTCGAGTACCTCGTGGAATCGATCGAAGTCGTTGCCCCCACGGACATTCGCGTCCTGGAATCATCGACGGGTCACGACCTGACCTTGCTCACCTGTTTTCCGTTTCACTATGTAGGTCCGGCGCCGAACCGCTTCGTCGTCCGTGCCCGTGAGGTCGATCGGATGTTGCACGAGCAGCTTGCGAAGAACTGAAGTCATGGCCAATCAACCGAGTGTCGTGCCCTCGCAACTTCGGGGCGAACACCCCGCAAAGAGGCCATCGCGTGCAAGATGGCCTTCCTTGTACTCAACCGCAACACTGCAAAACAGACGAGTAAGTGTGCTCAAGTGAACAGACATACGGGTTCAGACCTTCTAATATCAATCGTCCGGGAAACCAACGAAAACGATCTCCAGATGCGGCACAAGCGCTGTAACCACGGATTTCTTGTGAGATTGGAACAACGATGCTTTGGACAATTCTTGTCGTGTTGTCTGTCCTTTGGCTCCTCGGCGTAGTCACATCTTACACGCTCGGCGGATTCATCCACATCCTTCTGCTCTTGGCTTTGGCCGTCTTCGTACTTAACTTGATTCAGGGCCGAAGGCGGATGATTTAGCTGCGAAAGCGAAGAATATGAAACCGATTATCTGGGTTGGAATTCTCTTAGTTGTTCTGGGCGCGCTGGCGCTCGCCTATCAGGGTTTTACCTATACTCATCAAGAAAAGGTACTTGATCTCGGGCCCATCCACGCCACCGCAGAAAAACAAGAGCGAGTTTCGATTCCACCGATACTCGGCGGGCTGGCGTTAGTCGGAGGTATTGCCCTGCTCGTCGTTGGAGGCAGGAAAAGTTCTTAGCTCGAAACTGCACTGCGCCCGCCTGAGAGTCGGGCAACGCATAGCCCTCTCGTGACTTAAACGTGTTGAAAGTCCTTCAGCCAAAAATCTTTCTTGAAGCAAAACGTCCGCAGATGAAATTTTGACCTTGGAGGTCAGCGATGAAGAGATTTATGGTTACAGCAGCATGTCTTACGCTCGTAGCTGGTGCAGTGTATGCCGGGAAGGTGAACAAGGAGCAAGAACGCCTCGAAAACTGTGGTGTGGTCATGCAAGAAGTTCTCAACGTTCCAGATAACATTCCCCATGAGCTTCTGGAAAAGGCCGAGTGCGTCATCGTGATTCCGTCCATGCGGAAACTTGCATTCGGTGTAGGCGCAAGCTACGGACGCGGCGCGATGGTTTGCCGGACGGGCGAGAAGTTCCGTGGACCTTGGGGAGCCCCAGCCATGTACGCGTTGGAAGGCGGCAGTATCGGCTTCCAAATCGGTGGCGAGGCGACGGACTTGATCCTGCTGGTCATGAATGACCGCGGCATGGAGTCGATCCTAAGCAGTAAGGTTAAGTTGGGCGCGGATGCTTCCGTTGCCGCAGGCCCAAAGGGTCGTGATGCTTCCGCAGATACCGACGCTTGGATGCGAGCCGAGATCCTTAGCTACTCGCGTTCCCGCGGTTTGTTTGCCGGTATTTCTCTCGAAGGCTCTACGCTTCGTCCCGACGATGAGGCAAGCGAGCAGGTCTATGGCCACGCCATCAAGGCAAAGGATATCGTGAGAGGCGAACATACAGGCGTGCCTAGCACAGGCCGTCATCTCGTCAACGTTTTGCAGAAGAGCGCACCCCGCAACGAATCCGAGCGGGCTTCGAATCAGTAGTTGGGAATTACAGCTTGCTGGGATTTTTCTCACTCGGCGAGCTGTCAATCTTCAGAAAAGTGGTTCAGCGGAGTGCTCCGCTGAACCATCCGCGGGGGCCATCTGCAAAGATTGCGGTACCTGAACCATCCTTTGCAGTTTGGCCTCTAGCCTTTTCAGATCATCGCGTGCCAACCACCCGCCTTGAGTGAAAACTAATTGTGAGCGCGTGTAACGACGATTGTCTTGCAGTCATGCCAAGGGATCATTTGTGGCGCCGGTCGCCACTATGTTCCGAATGGCCATTGAGGTCGAGCCAGGCCAGAAGTCTGCGAATGCTGCCGCGCGCTAAAGCAATACTTGAATCGGCAGCGCCGTAGTAAAGATTGATAGTGTCCCCATCCGTTGCCACTGTGTAGCCGCAGGGAAATACCACATCTTGAACATCTCCTTGACGTTCGTACTCCGCCTCTGGCGCAAACATCCAGGAATCCCCGCGGATCAGGCATTTTTCCGGCTCTTTAATATCGAAGAGAGCCAGCCCCAGCCGATAGATGGAGCTCGAAGGCGTTCTTCGCACTCCGTGATAGATCATCAGCCAGCCTCTCGAAGTTTCAATCGGCGGGGGAGACATGCCAATCTTGTTTGCATCCCACCAGGCGCCACGGCGAGCTTCCAGCATGAGCTTGTGACTTCCCCAGTGCCGCAAATCGGGAGAGTAAGAGATCCAGATGTGAGCTCCGAGTGGTGTCATGGGCCGATGGATCAAGGCCCAGAATCCATTGATCCTTCGCGGCAGAAGCGCTGCGTCCTTATCGTCCGGCACCATGATGACACCAAATCTTTCGAAGCTCCGAAAATCCTCTGTGAGAGCCAAAGACACGCCGGGACCACCGCGCGAATACGAGGTGTAAGACACAGCAAATTTTTTGAGTTCCGGCACGTAGGTAATGCGTGGATCCTCAATGCCCCATACCTCCTCGGGGTATAGCTCCGCATTCGGCATCAGAGTCGGCTCGCGATCGATTTGCCAGCCGTCGACGCCGTTCGCCGAACGGGCGGCGCACAAGTGAGAGAGCCCCCGGCGGTCTTCCACGCGGCACAGCAGAATGGTTGACCCATCCGGCAGCAGCGAGGCGCCAGCGTTGAAAACGCTGTTGATGGAATAGGGCCAATCCTTTCCCGTCAAGATGGGATTGGCAGGATGCCGGAGGAATAGCGTTTCATATTGTGTCATCGTGGCCTTCACGGAGAATCTCACTGCATTGATGGAAGGGATTTCCCAAAGTTCTGTTTAGGCTATATAGCAGCCGCCCCGCTCTTCATAAATTCTTCTCTTTGCCGTCGGCTTCTTCCAACTGGCGCATTTCCAGCAGCGCCATTAGGAAGGACAGCGTGGATTCAGCTCCCTGGTTTTCATTGGCACGATCGGGATGCAGGCCGTCTCGACAGCCGCCCGTAGTCGGATCGTAGAGTGCGATCTGAAGATCGTTGTCTCCCAAGAACCAATTGAAAGCGCACCACGCCTCTTTGCGCCAATGGCCCCTCCCCGTGGCACGATAGGCCTGCATGCATGCGGAGACCACCGCGCAGGCTTCCACCGGTTGCTGGTCGAACCGGGCCTTCTCGCTATTCTTGGAATAGAAGCCCTGCGATCCGATGGGCACGAAATGGCCCTTCACCTCGCAACGCTGAATCGTGACCAGCCAATCCAATGCTTCGAGTCCCGCCGAAACCATCTCTTCGTTCCCGGCGCGCACGCCCGCTCGCATCAGAGCTTGTGGCAAACGGGCATTTGAGTATGCTAGCCCATTCTCAAACCACTTCCAGTCATCGGATCGGTTGGAACGGTAGGAATTCAACAGTCGATTTGCCAGCGCATCGGAGGCGCTCAGGGCAGCGCGATCCCCGGGGAACGAGTCGAGATATTCCTGCAGTCCCAGCAACGCGAAAGCGCAGGCGCGAGGGCTCTTAAATTCCACGGCTGTGGGAACGGCGAGTTCGAACATTCGCCCCGCAGCTCCACGCAATCCCGCGTTCTTGGATCTGCCGAGAACGGTTCCCAACCCCCATAGGGCCCGCCCATGACTGTCTTCCGAGCCTTCAGGCTCCTGCCATTGGCACTCATAGCTCAGGCAGTTTCGGAACCGTTTGGTGATCGGATCAAAAGCATGCCATAAGAAGGCCAGGTACCGGGAAGCCAGGTCTGCCGAGCCCACGGGTACGCGGACTGCGAGATCTTCGAGGAGCGTTGTCACGATCAGTGCGCGGGCGTTGTCATCGGTCGTATAACCTTCCGGATAGTTTGGCACCACGAAAACCGCATGCTCCACCATTCCCGTATGGTCTGTCATTCGATACAGGTGATCCAACTTTATGGCGGGAAGCCGGTCGAGAGCTTTTTCTGTGTTCTGAGCCGAGAACGTGGCGCGCGGATTCCGCAGGCGTTCGTTGTAGATACGTTCAAAGCTTTGCATATACTTTTGCGCCGCCCGATTCCAGACCATGTCTCGCGCGTATAAATAAGCGCGTTTTCGCATGGCGTGCCTTCCGGTCTTGTCATCCAGGAGTGCAAGCGTTTTTTCAGCTATGGCCCCCGGATCATCAAAGGGTACAAGTACCCCGCGCTCGCCGTCCAGCAGCTCGATCGCATGTAAATAGGGGGTCGAAATGATTGCCTTGCCGGCGCTCAAGGCATACGCAAGCGTGCCGGAAACGACCTGCCCCTTATGTTTGTATGGTGTGACGTAAATGTCTGCCGCGCCGATCAGTTTAACCAAATCTTGAGGGCTCTCGAAGCGGTTGCGAAAGATCACATTGGCTTCAACACCGAGATCTTTCGCCAACGTCTGCAAGTAAAGCCGGTATTTCTCACCTTCGCGCCGCAGGACATGCGGGTGAGTTACACCGGAAACCATGTACACAACATTGACGTGCCGTGACAGGATTTGTGGCAGGGCTTTTATGACGTTTTCTATGCCCTTATTTGGTGAGAGCAGGCCAAAGGTGAGCAAAACACACTTTCCCTCCGTTCCGAAGCCATCCTTGTAGAAATTGGGGTCCGTGAAAGGCAGATCGGGGATGCCGTGCGGAATCAGATCGATCTTTTCGATTGGCACGTGGAACACTTCCTGCAGGATCTCTGCAGAGTTCTGGCTCATGACGATCAAGCGGTCCGAAAGCGCCGCAATTTCCTCCATCACCACGCGTTGGTCGGGTGTTGGATCGCGAAGCACCGTATGCAAAGTCGTTACGAAAGGCACCCGCAGGTGCCGCAGCAGCTCCAGGACGTGCCCGCCAGCCAAGCCTCCAAAGATTCCATATTCGTGCTGCAGGCAGACCAGATCGACATTACTGAAGTTGAGAAAGTCCGCGGCCTGCCTGTAAGAAGCCAGGCTATCCTCGGACAGCTCGAACCGCACCCTGGCGGGATAGTCGTAACCCTCTTCAGTGTCGTTGACCGGGAGCGCCAGCAGCTCTGTCGCACCATATTCCGCATGAATGGCGTCACACAAGTCGGTTGTGAACGTCGCGATCCCGCAACGCCTCGGAAGATAATTGCCCACGACTGCGATTCTATTGGGGAGTGCCGGGCGCGGCGGCGACGGTGTCAAGGAGACTGGCTTCTCTTCCAATACAAGGGATTGCACTTCAATCAGCGCTACTGTTTGTGCGAGGGGCATTATTTTGGGCAGTGACATTCGATTCTCTGTGAATCCCTGGCATGCGGAAGAATCGCCGCATGACTACCCGACAACCCTTTGCAGTGGATGTACCTTGGCTGCTGGGCTTTTCTGCCGAATCCTGGATTGCGTCCGAGTTCTCGGAGACGAGCGTACCGCCTTACTCGTGTAAAACTACTGTCAACAATGACTTATTGACTTTGATTTCGCCGTTGTATTCGATGAAGCCTAGTTTTCTGAATTTGTTCATGAAGAAATTCACACGCGAACGCGTGGTTCCGATCATCTCCGCCAGGGTCTCCTGCGAAACCTTCGGTAGCGCGCGGACCGGCTGACCTTGTTTTCCATAGCGCGCCAGAAGCAGAAGCGTGCGCGCCAGGCGCTTTTCACTGGAGTTGAAGAGTTGATCGATCAAATCCTCTTCGACTCGGATGTTATGCGCGAGCATATATCTGATGAAATGGTCGGATAACTTATGCTCCGCGTGGAGCACGCGCAGCAGTTCGCTTTTCTCGATGACCAGAAGTGTGGTTGGTATAATGGCTGTAGTTGTGCCCATTCGAACCGCCTGGCCCGCCATGCAGCCCTCGCCAAAGAAATCGCTCGGACCAAACATGGCGACCACCGCTTCTTTTCCGGACCCATTCACCACTGAGAATTTCACGCCGCCCTTCTGGACGTACATGACACTATCCGCGGCCTCACCCTGAGAGTAGATTGATTCGCCTCGACGAAAATCTACAACTCTTCTCGCCACTCCTGCGGAATCGAGAAACACCTGTGGGTCGAAAGCTTCGGCCTTCCCATTTTTCTTGAGTTTTTTTGGTTTCATATTCAATTGGAAGCGCCATCTCCACATGGTCGCTCCGCGGCTGGCCCCCACCTTACCAAGAAGCGTCCTCCCGGAACTGTACAAAAGAGAACAGTGAACTATCTTAGTACCTTTACGTCGATTGTGTTCAATATTGCACAGACGTAAAAATACCGGAGTTGTAATATGAATGAAGTTGCTGATGGATTGTGTCCTTTGTTGAACAACCAATGAAAATTGAAGTGTCGTATGTATCGGGGCGCGTGTGAGCAGTATGGAACGCCTTGCAACAGGGTGATGAGGAGAATCTAATGCACAAATTGAAGGTTCGCAAAATCTGGATCCCGGCGTTCCTATTGGCCATCCTAATGGCCGGTTGCGGCGACTCGGACACAAGTACGGGGGGCGCCACCTCTCCCCTGACCCCGCCTACAGTGACCTCCGTAACTCCGCTGGCCGGCTCTACCCTCGTTTGCAACAGCTCCGCGGCTGTCACCGCTACGTTCAGCAAGGCGATGGACCCTGCGACGATCAACACCACTACGTTTACTTTGACTGGGCCAAGCGGGAGCGTGTCTGGAGCAGTCTCCTACATTGCGGCGACCAATGTTGCCACCTTTACACCTGCATCCCCCCCGGGCCTTGCAGTGAGTACCACTTATACCGCCACGATTACCACCGGGGCGTCTGACACGTTCGGCAATCATCTGGCGGCCAATTTCGTGTGGACGTTCACGACCGCCACATGTTCATCGTCCGGCGGAATACCGTTGGGAACAGCCTGCTCTTTCGGAATTCTAGGCGCTACCCCTGTCGTTAGCAGTATCGGGCCGACCCACGTTACGGGGGATGTGGGAATAAGCCCGGCACTTTCGATTACGGGATTTCCGCCGGGAACAATAACGGGCGCGTTTTTCATGGGCGTTGGTTCGCTTGCCGGGACGGCGCAAATGGACTTGACCACCGCATACAACCTCGCCGCGGGAACACCCGGAGGGATCGCCATTACCGCAGATATAGGAGGGCAAACTCTCCCCCCCGGCGTTTATAAGGCCACGACCACGTTGGGAATAACCGGGATTCTCACCCTTGACGGTAGCACCAACCCGAACGGTACCTGGATCTTCCAGGTTGGGTCCGCACTGACGACGGCCGCCGGTGGCGTGGGCACGCCAGCGAGCCAAGTCATACTGATCGGTGGTGCCACGGCTCATAATGTCTTCTGGGAGACCGGCAGTGCGGCGACCCTTGGAACCAACTCAATATTCGCAGGAACTATTATGGCTCAGTCATCCATTACGGTGGGCACCGGCGCGACGCTAAATGGCAGAGCGCTGGCCCGGACGGGAGCAGTCTCATTGGATAGCAATCCGGTTAATGTACCTCCCTGTCCATGAGGTATCCGGTAGTGGGATTGGCTTGAGGCTGCCCTACTACCGGGCAGGCTAGAAAAGCATGATTTCACGTTATTGAAGTTCGGAGGAATATTCGCATGTCATCTCAATCAAAGAGCCATCCTGGTCGGGTCTTGGCGATGCTGCCGGCGATGATTGCTATCCTATGTACGTTTACCACCCTCGCCGCAGCTCAAGACCAGCCCGCTCCGAAGTGGGAGCTTTACGGCGGATATTCCTTCTTTCATCCCGGCGCGGATGTGCACGGCCAGCTTCCGGGAGCGTTGCTTCCATTGAGCAGCCGCTTGGAAGCGAATCCGCGCGGCGCGGGCGCCAGCCTTACCTATGATTTCAACCATTGGTTTGGATGGACTCTTGATACCAGCACCCATTGGGGCAGCGGTGAAGCTTCCGTCCCGAGAAGAATTGACGATGCCGCTTTCTCCAACCTCTCGATGGGCCCAAAGGTTACGTTCCGCAGCAACCATTTTTCCCCATTTCTTGAGGTGTTGGTGGGCGACCATCGTCTTATGCCTGATGCATTTCACGATATCGACAAATTAGGTTTCATGTTCGGCGGCGGTCTGGATATCAATCTGTCCAGGCACGTTGCCCTGCGGCTGATCAGGGCCGACTATGTATACTCGAATTACCAGTATGGCGCTGCGGCTGTGACGCCGCGCACGGAAATCCGGGGCGTAAGACTACAGGCTGGACTCAATTTTATGTTCGGTGGCGGAGCCCCTCCAGTGCCACCGACCGCGGCTTGCTCGGTACAGCCGATAGAAGTCTTTGCCGGCGAACCTGTGACTGCGACTGCCAGTGGATCTAATTTCAATCCTAAGCGTACGGTCAAATACGACTGGAATGGCACCGGGGTGAAAGTTGCGGGGAGCGATGCCTCCACGCAGATTGACACCACAGGCTTGCAGCCCGGCTCGTACGCAGTCGCTGCCAACTTGAATGATGGCAGTAAACATGGTTTTGCTTCCTGCAGTGCAAGGTTTACTGTGAAAGAGCCCCATCCCCCCGTGATTTCATGCTCGGCAGCTCCGGCGAGCGTGCGAACGGGTGGGACTTCAACCATCAACTCAAACGCCAGCAGCCCGGATGGCCGCAGGCTGACTTACAACTACACCGCAAGTGCCGGTGAGATCTCCGGCAACGGTGACACCGCCGCGCTGAATACTCGGGGCGCACAACCTGGCCATATCACGGTCACTTGCAACGTAAGCGATGACCGCAATCCGCCGCTATCGGCCTCGTCCACCACCATGGTGAACGTGGAAGCTCCGCCACCTCCTCCTGCCCCTGCCCCTGAGATCAAGCAGTTGGAAACCAGGCTTGCTCTCCATAGCATTTACTTTCCAACCGCTAGGCCCACCGCCGACAATCCCGCGGGTGGCCTGGTCGACAGTCAGGCAGAGATTCTCAAAAACCTGGCCGAGGACTTCAAGAAATATCTGAAATACAGGCCCGATGCCCACTTGATTCTCGGTGGCCACGCCGATGTACGCGGTTCGGAAGAATACAACAAGGCCCTGACGGAGCGTCGCGTGGAACGTACCAAGAGCTTCTTGGTTGAACATGGCGTACTCGCAACCGCCATCGACACGCGGTCTTTTGGCAAGGACGACAACCTGAATGCAGATCAGGTAAAGGAACAAATTGCCCAGAATCCCGAATTGACTCCGGGCGAGCGCCAACAAATGCTGAAAAATCTGCTGGTCATGGTCCTCGCCAACAATCGGCGCGTGGACGTCACTTTAAGTACCACCGGACAACAGTCCGTTCGTGGGTACCCGTTTAACGCCAAAGATTACTTGGCGCTGATCAACCCCAAGGGCGTAGAGAAAAAGCCACTAGTCAAGAAAAAGCCCAAAAGGTAACGGCGGACTGCGGCCTACAATTGATAAGCACTAGCTCTGGTAGCCAAGATTCGGGGAGCATTGACGTGCTCCCCGAATCCTCTCTCGAGTTAAATGTCATTCGTCGCAATCACGTGTGGAATCTGACCGCCCATCTTTCATCTGTATATTCCAAAAATAAGAACCGTCTAACGCAGTCACTCCTCACTTTAACATCGCGCATACGAGGAATGTTTCCGGCCGATAATAGCTGGAGCGGCAGGCATCGGATCCTCTCGGGCCAGTTGTTTTTGGGGATGGAATTCCAGGTGAACCGTTCCGGCATCAGGAGATCCCCATTGGAATGCAACTGACCTTAAAAAGTGTCGCTGCCCTGCCAAGAAGATTTCTCGCAGGACTGTCCAATAGAGAACAGCAATTTGTCTTCCTAGCCTGCAGGATGAAGCAATAGACGGCGAGATGGAGCGACATTGGCCGTGATGCAAGGCTGGGCCGGACGGTATCACTCCTCTCGCCGTTCTCCTCATCTAGACCCTCGAAAACGGAATTATCCCCGCTTCTTCCTGAGCCCCGTTCTCCATAGATCGCGTTTAGCAGCGCTCCGCAGCCGCTCCTACTTTACGAACGAGGATCCACGAAGAAGTGCCTACAGCAGGACCCTCAATTCCTCGAAGTATATTTAATACTGTCGCGGGCAAATCACTCGAACAAGCGCCGTGTCCCTGCGGGATTGCAGCCGAAGGTCGTTGCGCCCTGAAGCTATTTTTCCCCCAAAGGCCCGCTACGAAACTCCTGTCCGATGCATCGAATCTTCAAGTACAGTAGAGAGGCGATGAGAATGAGGAGTGCCGCGAGAATGAGGGAAACCCTTTCTAGAATGGCAGAGAAGGAACAAAAAAAGATGGGATTCAGATCGCTATTCATGGTTGCTTGTGCCGCGCTCGCGCTGCCGGTGGCCGCGCAGCAGCGACAAGGGCCGTTGCCAACCCCGCCTCCAAGCACCGTGGCTCCATCCGCAGCGCCTGCCGAAGCAGCGAAGACAAACGCCCCCAGGCAAGAAGCGTCCTCTCATATCACCAATGAGCCGACGGCGCTTCCCGTGCAGCAAGTCATCCAGAAATTCACGGAGCACGAGGAGGAGTTCCGCAAGGAACGCGACAACTTCACGTACACGCAAATTTTCGTGTTCCAGGAAATCGATGAGGACGGCCGCCCCGACGGGGAGTACCGCCTGACCAGCGACATCCTCTTTACCCCGGCGGGGAAGCGCTACGAAAAAGTCCTCATGGCCCCTACGCCCTCGCTCCAGCGCATTACCATGTCGCAACAAGATTTCGATGATATCGAGAAGGTGTGGCCTCTTGTGCTGACCCCGGGTGATTTGCCCAAGTACGACGTCAAGTATGTGGGCCGAGAGCAGGTCGACGAGGTCAACACCTATGTTTTTGACATTGCTCCGCTGAAATTGGAAAAGGGCCAGCGCTACTTTCAAGGCCGCATCTGGGTAGAGGACAAGGACCTCCAGATTGTCAAAACCAGGGGGAAAGCCACTGGCTTGCTGAAGAAAAAGGAAGACCAGGCCTTTCCAATGTTCGAGACCTTTCGGGAA
>WNFI01100972.1_pt1 | contig 26362 bp, 23 predicted proteins | sample 5400471 | NCBI WGS metagenome assembly WNFI01 (sample SAMN13153348, study PRJNA577476) | soil metagenome | isolation source: 100 cm saprolite on Douglas fir-dominated hillslope | place: USA:California | collected 2013-09-17 | reverse complement strand
AAAGACAAGCTCGCACAGGAAAGACTATATCTGGAAGATGAAATTCGTGGCGAGATGGACTTTGAAGGAATTGTAGGACAGAGTTCGGCACTCCGCCATGTTTTGAATCTCGTGGAAACCGTGGCTCCCAGCGACTCGACGGTATTGCTTCTGGGCGAAACCGGCACGGGAAAAGAATTGATTGCGCGCGCCATCCACGAACGCAGCCAACGTAAGGAGCGAACCCTTGTAAAGCTCAACTGCGCCGCGATTCCGACTGGACTGCTCGAGAGCGAACTCTTTGGACACGAACGAGGCGCTTTCACCGGCGCGATTGCACAGAAGATTGGCCGGCTTGAGCTCGCCGACCAAGGAACGCTGTTTCTGGATGAGGTAGGAGATATTCCGATCGAGATCCAGCCGAAGCTCTTGCGCGCTCTGCAGGAACGTGAGTTTGAAAGGCTGGGCAGCAACCGGACCAAGAAGGTGGATGTGCGACTGGTAGCGGCGACCAATCGCGATCTGGAAAAAATGATGGAGAATCGCGAGTTCCGCACCGACTTGTACTATCGCCTGAACGTGTTTCCCATCCGCATCCCGCCTTTGCGCGAACGTCCGGATGATATTCCCCTGTTGGTACGCTACTTCACGCAGAAGTACAGCCGGCGCATGCAGAAGCGGATCGAATCTATTCCCGCTGCGGCGATGAGGAAGCTCTCCAGTTGGCAGTGGCCGGGGAATATTCGTGAGCTGGAAAATTTTATCGAGCGTTCGGTCATTCTTACTCCTGGCACGGCGCTGCAAGCTCCTACCGCCGAATTTAGTAACAACGGCCGGAACGCTCCAGTGGCGGGCACGCGCGAAGCCGATCAACGCGATGAGATCATCCGCATCCTGAAAGTCACAAGCGGGCGAGTAGCAGGCCTTGACGGTGCTGCAGCACGCATGGATATCAAGCGCACGACGCTAATCTCACGCATGAAGAAGCTGGGCATCGACCCGCGAAAAGTATCGTAATTCTCAATCAAGCATGCGTTCTGGATACCATCCCAGCTGGGCTCGTGCTACGTCGTTGAAATTCGACTTCTAGACTTACCTCAGTGACCAATCGTCGACAAGTGTCAAGACTGCCGTCGCCATTTCTCGACACTATCCTCCGCCTGATTTTCTCTTCTTCATTTCTTCTTCATTAAATTCAGCGATCTACGAGACGTTCCCTTAGCACTTCGCTTTGGTCCGTCGGTTGCCTTGACTTAGTTTGCAGCAGATGGAGCCGCAGAGGGAGAAAACACGTGAATGAGATTATGCGCTGTTTGTAAGGCACTTTTGCTTGCGGTTCCGTGTGGATGGGTTTGGTTGGGCTATCAGAATTTGAAACCTGGCACCTGAAACCAACGGCGTCCAATCGTGCTGTTTAGTTAGTGAGTAGCTTTCACATACCAGGGTCGCCTGGAGAGGAGACACGTTATGTCGGCGATAGAAACGTTCATCGAAGGTGAGCGAATAATTCGCCCCGGTGTCTTTGGTGAGCGCACTCGGGAACTCGACAATGTTGTATCGCGCAACCTGCCCATGTTTTACAAGAGGGCTTTTCGGTTCTTGGGGAACGCACCGGACGCGGAAGATGCTGTCCAGGATGCTCTCCTTTCCGCTTGCAAGCATTTAGGCGAGTTCAGAGGGCACGCGCAACTTTCAACTTGGGTAACAGCAATTGTCACCAACGCTGCACGGATGCAATTACGCCGCCGCCGCGGTGGCCACTTGTCGCTTGAGGAACAGCAGGGGGAAGAAGGTCTCACATTATCGGAACGTCTATCCGATTCGAGGCCAGGTCCAGAAGAGTTCTGTTCCGCATCCGAAGTCCGTGACCGGCTGGTCGATGGAGTCAAGGAGCTCTCACCCACGCTGCGTAGAGCATTTCAGTTGCGCGATATCGACGGCTTAACGACGAAGGAGGCTGCGCTTGTTTTGCGCGTCCCCGAGGGAACCGTGAAAGCGCAGCTCGCACGCGCGCGCGCCAAGCTTGCTGGAATCATCCGGGTAAAGCGTGGCAGGCAGCGTTCTCGAACCGTTTTACCTCGTGAAGTGGCGCCGGCGAAAGGGTCCGAGAGTTAGGGATTAAGGCGAGGCCTGTGAGAAGTTTTCGGCGCTTGGTCTCAGGCCGAGAAGGGGCCGAATGAGTAGTCGCATTGACGAGTCACGAGAGTCTGGTCAACCGAGGATTGCAGATGCCGCCCCCCATGTTGCCAACAAGTGAACACGTAATTTCCGACATTCTTAACTGGGTATGCCCCGAGTGCGGCGGACGGACAAAAGAGTTCAAGTGTCAAGGTGAATGTCAAAGGGACTGGCGCGACGTTTGGGAGAGTCGCTTAGCGACCCAGGCAGGAACACAAACTCGCCGCTATGGACTCGTTGCCGGACGAGCATTAGGTTCCGGTCCTTCATAGAGGTTCGGCCTCCCCGTAAGGTCACTTTGGGCGTCTCCATTCTCGACAATTGTCGATTCTGATTTCGACATTCTTCGACACACCCATCGCCGGCTTCCTCGCCGCCAATGGATTCAACAGTTTGCTGGGGTGCGAAGCAACGTGGCTTTGGCAAGGGTGTTGCGTTATCCAGGTTCGCTACAAGCGCAACATGTTCAAGATTTCCATCGCCGATACACCGTCACAGCGCACGCTAATCGTGGAAGGAACCCTCATTGGAGCCTGGGTTGCTGAGCTTGGCACAACCTGGAGAAATGCTAGCCAGGAACTAGCCGGACGCAAACTAGTCATTGACCTGAGCAACCTGACCGTCATCAGCCGCGAGGGAGAAGATGCGATCTTCGATCTTATGAAGAAAGGGGTGAAGTTTTCCTGCGGTGGCGTTCTCACCAGGCACGTGTTGAAACAACTTGCGCGGAAGAAACAGCAGGAATCACAACGGAGGTGAACATGCCGGAGGCAAAGCACATCACGAGCCCTACGCCATACGCGAGCAGCGGCGATTTCCACCGAATCTTCCACGAAGAGACAAACAGCCTGTACCGGCTGTCACTCATGCTGACGGCGGATCGTGAGAAGGCTGAGCGGTGCTTTGTCTCCGGACTTGAGGATTCGGTGAAGGGAAACCCGGTCTTCAAGGAATGGGCACGCTCATGGGCTCGGCGGGCGATTATTCAGTGCGCCGTGCGAATGATCGACCCGCGGCCAATGGAGGAAGGTACTCATTCGAGCTTCAACAGCAGTTCCAGAACGGCGGCAGCGGAGCAGGCGGATATTGCCGCCGTTCTTGAACTCAGACCGTTCGAGCGCTTTGTCTATGTCATGTCGGTCCTTGAACGCTACTCCGATCAGGATTGTTCGGTTCTCTTAGGCTGCTCGCGGCGGGACGTGATTGCAGCGCGAATTCGCGCGTTGCAGAAAATCGAAATGCAATCGACTTTCACCTTAAGCGGCAGACAGATGTCGACTCAGGAAGCCGGATTGCATGACAACGGCCGAGCATGGGACCCGCTCAGGCTCCGTTGAATCAACTTATGGGTCTGGTTCTCATTTACAGACCTTAGTGGAGGCTGGCAGCAATGAAGTCTTCAACTTTAACCTCATCGATCCCACAAAGAGAAATCACATCAGAACCTAGGCGCATCCTCTGTCCCACTGATTTCTCAGAGTTCTCGGACTTAGCGTACCGCTATGCCCTATCAATAGCATGCCACTATCGAGCCAGGCTGTTCGTACAACACGTCGTAGAGTTGTGGCGACACCCTGAGGCGAACTTCGCCCCTCCGCGCTATTATGACGAGTTCCGCGGACACCTTCTCCACAGAGGTGAGGAGGAGCTCCAGAAGTTCGTGAAGAGCCATGCGGACAGTGAAATTCAGCCGGAACGAATGGTGGGGCAGGGAATGGCGGCAGACTCGATACTCGCGCTTGCCGACGCGGAGAAAGTGGATCTGATCATCATGGGAACTCACGGCCGGCGAGGGTTTGACCGGCTGATGGTGGGGTCCGTGACAGAACGGGTTCTGCGAGAGGCCTCGTGTCCAGTACTGGCAGTACATAGGGCGTCACCCGACTCTCTCAGTTCACGCGAGCAGCAGGATCTCGCCCACTTGAACCGAATTCTCTTTTGTACGGATTTCTCTGAAAATTCGCAGCGGGCTTTTGGTCGTGCGCTCTCTTTGACAGCAGAATACAATGCCGAGCTCACCCTGCTGCACGTGTTGGAGGACATCCCAGGTGGGTCCAGCCTCGAGGAGGCAACAGCGACGGCGATGGAGCAACTGGATAAACTCATTCCACCGGAAAGGCCCAAAGCGGGCAGGATCAAGGCCATGGTGCGCATAGGAAGCCCTTACCAGCAGATCATCCAGCTCGCCATGGAAGCGCGAACCGACGTAGTGATCATGGCAGTGCGCGGCCGTGGTGCCCTGAATCTTGCGGTGTTTGGTTCAACCACCTATAGGACCATTCAGTTGGGACCCTGCCCCGTTCTTGCGGTTCACGTTTGAGTCGCAAAGGTCAGCCAGGGTGAACCGCAGTCTAACAGCTGACATCAATCGGCCGCCATCTCCTGCACCTGCGGCTCAAGTTGAAGTGGCCGGGATGTCACCGGCCCACGCAGTTCCGCTTCCAACGCGGCCAGTTGAGCGTCGATTTCCTCCGCCGCTTTACGCTTGCGGATGACTTCTTCGCGATACCGCCGCAGGAAGTAGTCGATAGTTTCGACGCGAATCTTGATCGAGCCCGAGGGCTTGTTCTCGTCGCGCCGTAAACTTCGCGGCCCACACCTTGTGGTTTGTGCTGCATGAGTATGAGTTCTTCCAGGCATCAGTGATATCCAGAGGGTGAGTGATAACGCCGGCCCGCACCTCGTCGCCAAACAGGCGCTCCAGCATGTCCTCATCCAGCGGCAGCGTGTTCTGCGAGAAGATTGGATAGCCCAGCTTTTGGAACTCTTCCATAATCTCGTGGTTCAGTCCCGGATCATGGTGGTACGGCCGGCCTAGCATGACGATGCCGATGCGGTCTTCGCGTTCCAACTGGTCCATCACCTCCCGGGCTCTGCGACGGATGCTGCTTTCGTAGTCAGCCAGCGCGTTGTAGCCGACTTCAACCGCGCGATCGTTCTCCTCCTGCGAAAGCCCGAGGATCGGCTGCCATGCCTGCAGCATTTGGTGAGCGAACAGCTTGCGATCGGCAAAGTTCAGCACCGGATCAACGTACTTGACATTGTGCTCCGCGAAGACGTCGTTCTCTTTCGTGAATGCAGCCTTCACTGTCTCCGGCGTCGCGGTCACCGTCGGGCACGCATTCGCGCCGACAATCTTCACGAGCGGAGAAGTCAGCACGTCGTACATCGGGAAAAAGATGACGTTCAGCGGCTTCTTGCGATGTTTCTCCTGGATCAGGTTATAGACGTGAGAAATGCCGATCTTCGCCGGGAAGCAGGGATCGATGGCGCCGCGGCTGGCGCCGGCCCGGTAAAGATCGGAACTGGTGTAGTCGGAATAGACGATGTTTTCCGGTTGCACACCCAGGCTCTCAAGATATCCGTTGAAGAGCGGCGCATAGGTGTAGATGTTCAATACGCGGGGAATGCCCACGCGAAGCTTCTTGCGATTTTCCATGAGCGGGATGCGCTCTTTGGCCGACTTGTTCCAGAATTTCGCGGCTGGAATGGGGTCGGCAACGCTCTTTGCATTGACCGGGCGGAAGACCTCACGGGCAGCGAAGTCCACGAAGTTGGGATATTTATCTTTGATCTCGTCAATGCCGGCTTTGATGTCTTTCATGTCGTTGACATCTTCGACCAGGCCCTTTTCGCAGGTTGCAATGATCAGCCGTTGCTCCCCATGCATCAGCGGAACTTTGGTGACCTTCTGAATGGGAACAATGCTCATCTCGTCCTTGGGAGCAGTTCGGATATCGATGAAGGTGCGCAGGCAATTGTTCTTGCAGAAATTGCAGCGCGTGCTTTCGTTGCGCGTGGTGCGGTATTGAATTTTTCGAACCGCATCCAAACCGACAAATGTGGTCTGCTGGCCATTACGCCACAAACGCAGAGACTCCGCCGCTGCGCCAATCGCGCCTGACTCACCGCAGAACTCGTGCACGATAATCTCGGGCTTTCTGCCGGCAGCGCGGAAGCTGTTATGAATGAAATCCACTTCTGCCTTCACCACCGCCATGTTGTTTTGCGTTCCGCCTTGCAACACAAAACGCGTGCCCAGCGCTGCGAGATTTGGAATGCTGGCTACGTACAGGAACACGTTCTTCGGAAGCACCGCAGCCAAACCAGCCAGGATTTCCTCCGCCCGCCAGCCCTGACGCTGGAAGTTCACGATGTCCGATTGCATGAACACCGCGCAGCCGTAGCCGAAGACCGGCATCGATTGGGCTGAGAAGGCCAGATCGGCGTATTGTTCAACGCCAAGCCCAAATCCTTCGGCAGTCGATTGCAGAAAGTAGCCATTGCCTGCCGAGCACTGAGTATTCAGCTTGAAATCTTTGACCCGGCCGTTGTGGAGGATGATGATTTTGATATCTTGTCCACCCACGTCAACGATGACGTGCGGATCCTCATAAAACTTGAGGGCCGATTCGGTGTGAGCCACGGTCTCTACCAGCGCTACGTCTGCGTGCAAGACATCTTTCAAAATGTCCTTGGCGTAGCCGGTCGTGGCGACTCCCAGGACTTCTAACTTCGCGTTCTGCGCTTCGACTTGTCCGCGCAGATTCTCGAACATCTCGATCGTGTCCTGGATCGGATTTCCATTCGAGAGCTGGTAGGCCTTGCACAGGATGTCTCCTCGATCATCCAGCAGAACGGCCTTGGTTGAGGTTGACCCTCCGTCGATGCCGATAAACCCGCCTACAGTCTGACCTTTCTGGAACGTTGCCGGCGTAAATTTCTTACGACGGTAGGTTTCCTTAAAGCCGTCGAGCTCGCCGTCTTTCGAAACCAGACCTTTCGCACCGGACTTGGCTTTTTCCTCCTGGCGGCCGAACTCGATGTAGTACACCAGCTTTTCGTAACCCTGATAGCAGCCAACGCCATCGTCTTCGCTCTTACCGAATTCAATCGCGCCCAGGGCCGCAAAGTACTGCGCGTTATTCGGAACCTTGATCAGGTCTTCCGGCTTGGCACCGTCGGGGACCGCAACTTTCCGCTCCTGCCACATGCGTGGAATGTTCGCCTGCCACGCCTCGCGCATGCCCTTGATGAAGCTGTTCGGCCCGCCCAGCAGAAGGACGTGTGGTCGCAGCGTGTGGCCGCGCGTTAGGACACTCAGGTTCTGCAGCACGATGGCCTCAAAAAGCGAAGCCATCAGCTCGTCCGGCGGCGTCCCCACTTTCTGCAGGCTGTTGATGTCGGTTTCGGCGAACACGCCGCACTTGCCGGCCACCTTGTGCAGTTTGATCCCGCGGTAGCCCTGCAAAGCAAGCTCGGCGACCGGAATTTTGAGCTTCGCGTTGATCTTGTCGATGACGGCCCCGGTGCCGCCCGCGCACTTATCGTTCATGGACGGAATCTTTTTCTTGCGTCCCGTCTCGTCGTCGTCCTTGAAGACGATGATCTTCGCGTCCTGTCCTCCCAACTCGATCACCGAATACACTTCGGGATGGAGCTTCTCAACCGCCAATGACACGGCCGTCACTTCCTGCACAAACTTCGCGCCAATCTGCTCGGCAATCCCGCCGCCGCCGGACCCAGTCATGAACAACCGCGTGTTGTGCTGGTTGATCCCGACCTCCGCATCCATCCGGCGCAGAAATTCAAGGGTCTTCTCCGGTTGCTTGGTCTCGTGCCGCTGGTAGTCCTGCCACAAAATCTCGTCTGTCGCAGCGTCCACCACCGTCGCCTTCACGGTGGTTGAACCGACATCGAGCCCTACCAGGAACTTGGTGTGATGGTCGTGAGGCTTCTGATACGGAGCCGTGGCAATCTGAACTAGCTGTGGCGGCTTGTGATCGTTCCCTGCAAGATGGTCGTGCATTGAATCCCTCCGATCGGGTTCAAGCGAGAAAAGTAAGGGACCGGCAGCCGCGTATTGCACCGCCGGTCAGATCGGTTAAGCAGCATTGGGGAGCGCAATTCCCGGCACCCGCGCACGGCGCCAGAGCCGGCTGCTCTTGTCCATGCGATCGTTCACATGCAGGATGAACTGCGCTGCCGTACCCGCGATTCCTTCGCGATGGGGCACGTGGTAGAAAGGCCGCTTTAGCTCGGGGTGCTCGGATATATACTCGCGAATCTCGTCCAGGCTCCTGCCGGTGGACTTCAGGCATTGCTCGAACTCAGTTTTTGCCTTTACCTTGGCCTCGCCCAGCGCCATCTGCACGCGGCTGTGCGCATTGACTTCACCTTCACCAGAAGTTTCAATCGGAAGGAAGATCATGTCCTTGAACTTGTTGATGACTGCTGATTGAACTCCGTCCGACTGCGACGAAGGCATGCAGCCAAACGGCTTCAGCGCCAGGACCATGTGGCAGAGATGGTGGACTGTGTAGTAGACGTTTTTTCCGACCTCAAGATGGCCTTCTCCTCCGCGCGCAAACTGGTTGTAGAAGGGATGTGCCATCTCAGCCAACTCCGCCTGAGGCACCAGGTGATGCGTAATCCCGCCGAGATGCTTGATCGTCCGGTGATAGAGGCCGTTCCACATCCATTCGCCGACGCCAAGCCCCATCAGCTTCTTGCGCAATCCCAGATCATTGGCCAGGTGTTTTTTCAATTCCCACCATTGCGGATTTCGGTGCGGACGATTCGCCGGCCACTTGGCTTTCGCGTGCGCCTTGGCCTGGTACATCAGGTACGCCACCCAGGTCGCGATGGGCTCAACCAGCACTTGTGAGCCTTCCCGCTCGAGGAATTCGAACATATGGAAGTTGCCGTCACCTTCAGTAATCTGCGCCCAGAACTCGCCCGTGATCTTCACCACCGGTTTCACCTTGGTGCGGTCCACTTCAATGCCGTCCATCTTTTCGCGAGCGGCCGCTAGAGCATTCAGATAGTCTTTCCCCCGCAGATGCTCATTCATCTTGCCGAAAACATTGAAGGTGTTCCGCAGGATCTTATTGCTCTTGAATTTCGGCTTGGCCCAGTTCGGAGCCAACTCCTCGATCTCAAACGAGTTCCGGTTTCTGAGGTCCTCGCAAAGTCCGTCCACCGTCTCGCGAAATACGCGGTCAGTCTCGCCCTTCTTTACTTCAAATGGACGAATCTGATAGATCAGGTCGTTGAACACGTCGCCCAGATGCATGGCGTTGAGCATGCCGAATCCGAAGTCGACTGTGAACTTCAACCCTGGCTCACCCGAGGCCGCCTTGATTCCGTCGCTGTCCTTGAACAGCAGCACGCGGAAACCATCGAAGCCGGCGTTCTTCAGCGCGAAGCGATACTCCGCCTCATACATGCCGAAGCGGCATGGACCACATGAACCCGCCGTGAAGAAGACGTAGTTGTCCAGAATGTCCTTGCGGGGAATGCCTTCCTTCTCCAGGAACTGGAGATACTGCACCAGATTTCCGACCGTGAAATATGTCGGATTGCATTGCCCGTTGTTGCCGTATTCTTTGCCCGTCTGGAAAGCAGGCACATCCGGCACGGGCAGCTTCTCGCAGCGATATCCGCAACCCTGGAATACCGCGCGAATCAGGTCTTCGTGCTTCCAGGTGAAGCCGCCGAAAAGGATCGTCACACGGCTGCGCTCTTCTGCCGTAAAGGCACGCTCCACCGGACGGTGGAAGTGTTCTGGTTGGTCAAGTCCGGCAATTTTCCGCAAGCGCATGCGCTCCGCTGCTAAGCGCTCCTTGATTTCCGAATCATTCTCAATCTGGACGAAATTCGTCGCCATAAGATCCTCCGGCAGTGTATGGAATTTTAGCGGTGGCCCGAAACGTGAATGTGAGATGGTGGACTGATCGCCGTTCTACCCGCGAACGAGCGATGTCCGAAGAAGGCAGGAGACAACGGACTCTGGGATGAGAGGACATCCCGGTCGCTACCGACTTTCTACAGAACAGCATACGAACTCCAATACCTAGCTAGGAGATTCGAGGTCTTACACCGGCGGAACTGCTGCGAGAGAGTCCCGTAGGCGCCGGATTTTGCAGATGATCGCGTTTGGGATGCATACAACCCATGAAGCAGTTGCCTGGGCTTTTTGCCAAATCCCACCCGCGGACGAAGCGAGGCGAATATTGCAGACTTTTTTATCAGAAATTCTCCCCCAGTTCAAGCGAGCGGGCCTGCGTGTAGTCTTACGATTAGGCCGATACCAACTATGCCTCCGGACGTCGGATTATGCTCAAAACGAGTTTCAAAAACTGGGCGCTCTCCCGGCGGACGCGTTGCTAGCGACCGAACGATTCACGCTGTAGTCTTGGTGATCGATCGTCAGGGCCTTCTTGCCATAGAGTCGGACCTGGACGAACGTCATATCTCTTTGCGGAAGCCAGAAACTGCCGATCTTCTGGTACTGACGTACGAAATCGGCTCGTTCTATCCAGAAAGAAAGCTTCTTTGCTGGATGGCCTTCAATCCGGACAACGGCATAGTCTTCAACGTCAATCCATATTTTGCCTTCAAACAGATACTTGTCTCTCCGCTTAGGGATCGCCCGTACGACGAAGCAGTGGTAAGGTCCCACCTGTTGTTCACCAAGCGGCTCCAGTGTGTAGTTTGCTGGCGAGATGGCGCTGTCGTGATGCTCCTTACCGGCCGCTGCCTGGATCTCGCTGGCGATTAACGGATTCAGCGCCAAGTGACGAACCAGCCCCGACCCCTTCTCGGACGTGACCACAAACGTCTTCTGGTCCGGCGCACGATACTCCATCCGCCCGACTTCCTCGGCATGCACCTTCCCCCTGAGATCAACCACTTGATAGGTCCTGAGGGCGGTGTAGTCCAGCAACGTCGCGCTCCGAAGTGCGTTGTGGGCGAGCAATTCATCGAAGATTCGGATTACAGTGACGTCGGGCCGCAAAGGCTCGAGCGGGGCTGTAAGTTCCAGTTGGCCTTGTTGATTAAGCTGCGCGTTCGCGCCTACGGCGAACGTTGTCATGGCAAGAAATGCGGCGTCGACAAAGAAGAGTTTGATCCTAGTGTTCGGCGTTGTCCTGTTTCTTCCCCGCACGTTCGGTTCTCCTCTTTAATCCTCGAAGCTGCGTACGCCACCCTGGAATCTGTTCCTGGCATTGGCCCACAGCCACTTGATCACCCGGGCGTCGTTGTAGCAGTACGCCAGATTATGGTTCAGAGTTGAGAAGCAATGTCGCTGGCAGGTTGACTTCATGGCAGACAGTTGGCCCTGGTTGAATTTCGGCTGATCGATGTTTCCCCAGTCGAAGGTTGCCCCATACATCGGGAAACATGGAGCGACGGTCCCGTCCGTGCGGATAATCCGGAAGACATGCGCACAAAGGCCTTGATCTCTTGCAGGCGTTGCACCGAGTTCACCATCTGATAACCGGATTTGTTTTTCTCGATCAGCCAATCGACCAGAGAGTCGATCTCACGCCAGTCTTCCGGGCGAATGTACGTGGGGTTCTCATAAAGATGCTTGAAGTGGTCGTCCTGCTCGAGCATCGGCGTTTCGTTGATGTGATAGTCCGTGGCAATACGATGGTCGTGAGCGTATTCGGTGAGCTTTCTCACGTCCTCCGTGTTATTGCGGCAGATGTTGATGTTGAAAAAAACCAGGTAACCGTCTACGTATTGCCTGCGCAGGATGTGTTCCAGATTTTTCTCTGCGGGAACGAAAGCTTTGGGCAGGCTGGGCTGCAGATCCCACGAGTCCAGTGCGAAGTTGAATACCGCCACGCCGGCATCACCCAGGCGGTCTGCAACGTCGGGGCGCAGCAAACGCCCATTTGTGGCGATATAAACCCAGAAGCCCTTCTTGGCCGCGTAGTAGACAACCTTATGGACGAACTCTGGCCGCAGCAGTGGCTCGCCACCCATCAGCGCCAGTACCCGGCAGCCGTGGTCGTGCAGCCAGTCGATCGAACGACGGGCCACATCTTCAGTCATGCCCTTGACCTTGTTGTTATAAGACCAGCAATACCAGCAATCGAGATTGCACTTGTACTCGACAAACAAATAGGCGGTGATGGGGTGGAACTCGCCGGGCAAAACTCGCGATCGAACGTAAGGCCCCAGCCATCCGCGGGAGTAGCGGTACACATCCTTTGCGCCCCACTTCCGCTTCTCCGGTGGGGTCTCGGGACCGGGATCACCCAGGCGTTCCGGGAATTGCGGGAAGACCGGTTCAGGAAGTGTGAGGCCTTTTGCTTGCGCCGGCGCCGGTGGGCGCTGGGTAGAATTCATTAGTAGGTCGTGGATTGCTACGTCGATGCGGAATTTGGCGGCTGTTGCCATCGGAATCGCCTTTCAAAAGATTTCAGAGGGAAGCCGTCTTCCCAAACTATTGATCTCTGCAAAAAACCGGCCCAGGGTTACCCTCGAAGGTCGGTCCCGCGTCGATGATTCCGCAGCGGTTCCTTGTCTGCCTTCGATGCTTCCATGGTGGTTCGGTTGCGCTCCCTATTTGCTGTTACCTGACCTCATTCTTGATTCTTGCCAAGCCCCTTCCCTCTGTGCTCAGGACCACGGCTCTTGCCCACCCCAAGGGGACTAGGAACCGGTCCCTAGGGGCCTGCGCTCATCAGTGGACCAGCTACGCGCTACTCGGCCTTTGGGCCTTTTGTTCTCGTGGCGCGCAACGGCTGCGTTCCGGTTGCAGGCATGGGATGTGCCAAAGTCATGACTAGTACCTCCTGTACTCGAAGTGATTGAGGGAATGCAGGTTGCGCGCGGAGCGTAGCAGACGCCAACCACGACCGTGTCAATGCCTTGACACCTGTTTCGACAAATGTCGAGCGTTACGACACTCTGGTCATCTTGGGTGAGAAGGAGCACAAACCCTCAGTTCCCAGCTGGCAAGAGGGCGAAGAGGACCCGGTGTAGACCGCTGGCGGGGAGAAAGCCAACGAATTCAAGTGTCGTAAGCTCTGGCATGTGTCGAGAGAAGTGCCGACAGTCTGACACTCTCCCCAGCGTATCGCAGGCTTGCAAAGGCAAAGCCCTTCTGTCTTCAATCAGTTGCCGCAGTTTCGGTTAGAACCCGACTTGGCATGTGCGGTGCACTATCCCGAGTGTGGAATGAATCCAAAGGAAGTCGAAACTACTCTGTTATAAGTTGACGACGATGCGCATTCTTCTCCTCGACGTAGGTACGGAATCTACTCAGGAGGTAAACCACGCCTTATCGGGTCAAGGCTATGAAATCACCTCAGAATGCAGCTTGACGGTTGACGAGGTTTTCGCTCTTTCCCCGGACGTCCTGATCACAGAAGCAACGCCATCGGACCTCAGTTGCTGCGGTTTGATCAGCCAAATCAAGGCAGGTCCTGATCCGCGGCCTCTCAAGATTGTGATGATCGTTCACGGTGGGGCGCTGGAACGTGCCCGCGCGTTGGACTTGCGCGCTGACGACGTCATCTCCTTTCCGTTCGAACCGTTGGAATTCGCGGCGAGAATCAGGGCGCAGTTTCGTGAGAGGCAACCAGAGCTAGAGCTCGAAGCAAAGTTGAAAGATGCACTGCAAAAAGAGCACCTGGCGGAGACTGCTGTGGAAGCCCTGAGTGGCGGCATGAATGCCAAGCGCCGCTTTGGGCTGACTCCGGCGATTTTTGTTCTCAGCGCGGCAGTGATTCTGGCTGCACTAGCGATGGTCATTTCGAACCGGCGCGGCCGGAAGGTTACGCTGCAACTCAAGGCGGAGGTTGCACGCCTGAGCGGTGGAATTCTGCAACAGGACGATCTCTTGCGCCGCGCAGAACAAGCGCGCACGTCCCTGACCGCGAGCGACGCACCTGGAACTCGCGAGTCGTTGAAAGCGCAAACCGAAGAGATCCGAAGGAAGATAGCCGCGGACGGCGATGGCGAATCCCTCAAGAAGCAGCTTCAGGAGACTCAGGCTCGCCTGAGCCGGCTTGAGAATGAGGGGCGAGTCGCGGAAACAATTGTTCACACATACGGACCGAGCATCTGCTTGTTGCATGTGGTCGTGCAGTTTCGGGACAAAGACTCCGGACAGTTGATTCGTATGTCTGCAGATCCCACGGGTAAGGCGCAGGTGGACGACAAGGGGATGGTATCTCTCGAAACAGGGGGGACCGGGCCTCCTCTGCAGATTGACGTCTTTGGCACAGGATTTCTCGTAGCACGCGATGGACGTCTCCTTACGAATCATCACGTCGCGGAGCCTTGGTGGAGTAATGAGGAATTGAAACAACTTCTCGACCGGGGTGCTTCCGCGTTTGCTGCGTCTTACACGGTGTACTTCCCCGGGACCTTTCAAGGCATCGCCGCCAAGCTCGACCGGATTTCGGCACATGCCGATTTGGCAACTCTCAAGTTAGAGACTCCAGCACCGCCTCACGCAGCCCTCCTGCAGCTCGATGATCGCAGTGAAGCCAGCGTATCGGGCGATCCGGTCGTCCTGATTGGCTACCCTACCGGAATCGAAGGCATCCTCGCCCGAGCGGGGAGCGACGTCACTCAAAAAGTAGTGGGAAACGCCCACGAGGTAACCCAAATTGTTTCGCAGTTGGCAGAAGAACATCTCATTCGCCCAACGACTACCCAGGGACACATCGGCGATGTCTTAGTGGACAAGATTGTTTACGATGCAGCGACAACTTCCGGCGGTTCCGGCGGACCACTCTTTAATCGCGATGGCAAGGTCATTGGCGTGAACTTCGCCACTTTGACTGATTTTGGCGGCTCGAACTTGGCAGTCCCTGTTCGTTACGCCAATGAGCTGGTGAAGTAAGGCATTCCTGCGCCTTCTAAAATTCTATTGTCTACCCTCCTCTCTTCTCTGCTGTCATCCATTATCGACGAGTGTCGAGCTTGCTCTCGACATTTCTCGACACCTTCCCGATAGCTCTTCCGTGCTTCATTCAAGCGCGCCTCACAGTCAATCACTTAGCGCCGCAGGGGTTTTGGCATGGGTGTTGCTTTTGGATCCAGCGATGGAGCGAAAGCGGCAAAGTGATTTGCGTCACGGCGGTCCTTGCCTCCAGTTGGAGCTGGCTTTGCCAAGCGAAGTCGGTGCAATCTCGCCCTTTGTTGACAAGCTCATGCTCTTGATCAAGAACTGCCGATGTGCTCCTGGCAACGAGACTGACATTGAAATCGCGTTGCGCGAGGCACTGGAGAATGCCGTCATTCACGGAAATCATGAAGACCCTCGCAAGCATGTTTACGTCAGCTGCAGCTGCGAAGCCGAGGAGGAAGTTTCGATCGTCGTCAAAGACGAAGGACAAGGATTTGACAGCAATGCGGTACCGGACCCCACCGCCCCGGGGGCTATTGAATCAAGTCATGGCCGTGGAATCTACCTGATGAAGGCATTGATGGATGACGTTCGTTTCGATCACGGTGGCGCTGCCGTTTATATGCGAAAGAAATCCGGCAACTCCCAACAGACGAGTCGATTAGTGTCGTAATCGATCGTCAACTGGCGAAAACCCCGTCGGAGTCGACGTCACCGATCCGGAGCTCCTTATCCCTCCTCATCCAGAACGTTCTTCGAGTCAATCACTTGGCTTGATTTCTTCGCCGAACCGGTTTTGGCATGGGTCCTGCATTGGATGACCAGTGCACGATGGAATGGCCACGGTGTTCTACGTAGACGATAACGCCAGATCCAGAAGGCTGCTGAGCAGCGTTCTTACAGAATGCGATTTCGAAGTGATCACAGCGGCCGATCCAATAGAAGCCCTACGGCGCTATAAAGAGCTATTTTTTGACTTGGCACTTCTGGATTATCAAATGCCCTCACTCACGGGTTCACAACTGGCGCAGGAGATCAAGTTCTTCGCGCCGGACATTCCCGTAGTGCTCATTTCGGATTACACCGTTCTTACCGCCTCGGAATTGATGTTCGTGGACGCGCACTTCGGACATGGAGCCACCCTGGATGACCTTGTGGAAACCATGCGACGTCTGACCAGCTCGAAGCCGTCGAGCAGAGTTAATCGGCGATCCGTGATGGGATGGTGAGACTCGACCTAACCCCGTTGCGCTACCTGTGCTTCGTCGCTAAAAAAGCTGTCCCTAGCGACAGGACAAGAAAGGACCGCATCATGAAATGCAATGTGATTGTCGCCTTCCTGTTATGCATTGTTGTCGCGTCACCGCCAGCATTCACTGCAGTAGAACCTAAGCCCACCGACGACGAACCGCCGCATGTAACGATGGCGCGTGCCTCCGCAGATAACGCTCATGTCCTGGCAGATCTAGTTGAGATCACTCCCGTCATCCCTCGCGGCCCACGTGATTTACTGCGGGATTATGAATTGGAAATGGCTTCCATCCCGGGCCAATTGTCGACGGATCTGGGAGCTATTTCGAGTGCGGTGGGAACGGGACAGATCACCGGAGAACAGGGGGAATACGTCAGCGGTGAGTTATACCAGGTTGCAATGATGCAATTTCAGATCTTCAGTGCATTGCACGCAATGCTAGAGGAGGATATCGCCCGAATACCGGCTGTGCGAACCGATCCTACCCCGTCCCCCGCCGGCGAGGTGGTATTGGTCGCAATGCCGTTTTCCTCTTTGCAGCTAAGTCCCTCATTGGTCGAATACCTGGGATTAACCCCGACGCAAGTTATATCCATCAAGAAATTGATAGATCAGGAACGGCCGACGACAGAACCGTTGATGCATGAACTGCGAACAATTAGCGGAGAGCGGGGTCAGAACAATGGAAATAAAGGACCTGCCCAAAGGCTTGCGGCTAAGCAAGCACGACTCCTTAAGCAATTAATGACAGCCAACTCACGTCTCCAGCGAAGGATTCACGATGTACTTGATCCACAACAGCGTAAGAAGCTCGACTCCTTCAGGCCCACGAGCGAAGTCATGGCGGGAGAGGAGAACTGAGGAGAACAGAGATGGCAACCGACTCGTGACTTTCTCCCCCCTCATCGTTTATTAATCCCAATTCCCATGCCCACGCCGCAATTCTTGTTCGTGATTCGTAACGCACAGTAGTCGGTGACGAATTTGGTCGGCTCATCGTGGAAAATCTATTCAACCGAGGGGGGAAAGGTGTGAGTCCGAACGACTGCCCGAGTTGCGGCGGTTCAGGGTATGTTGCGAAGCCCTTGGACATGAACGGTAAGTCTGAAGGTGTCGCATTTATCCGCCTGAAATGTCCCGCTTGCGCGGGCACTGGACGGAAACCGCCAATCCCACCTTCCACTGCGGGCTGACCGCACGGCCCGCAGTATTTGCAAGTGCGTGCCAGCCTGACCCGTCACGCTACCCGCCCTAAAGTGGCGGTTCAGGCCGCACGTAAGGCGAACAGGCAAAGATTCCGCGGCAGAGCATGGCTACAGCTTTTGCCGATGTGTTCAGTTCTCTGGTTCGTTGAACTGTCGCCACGAATCGGCCCTAGGCGATCCCGGCCGTCTGATCACGAACGCGGCGGCGTGGTGAGACCGCGGTCTCCACCCGGTTTCGACCCGCAGCCTTGGCGCGATACAGAGCTTTGTCGGCAGCGCGGATAACTTCATCCACGTCCGGTTTCTCCTTCGCGGACGTAGCGACGCCGATACTTACGGTAACGGAAAGCGTTGCCGGCTCATGGGCCTGGAGTATGAGCTGCCGGATAGCGCGTCCACTCTGTGCGCGGCCGCGAGCACGCTGGTTACGCCGGTCCGGGCCGCGGGGCGTCTGACGCCGTTCGGCCGTCCGAGTGCGAAAGCTCGACAGCTCGATTGCGGAGCGCAGCTGTTCGAGATGATCTACTACTTCCTTTGTCGTCCTGCCTGGAAAAACGATGGCAAATTCCTCTCCCCCACAGCGGTAGGCGCGCCCTCCTCCGGTAACGCGCGCGAGCTTCGTCGCCACCAGTTTCAACACCTGGTCCCCGGTGTCGTGCCCATGCTTGTCGTTGAATTGCTTGAAATGATCGATGTCCACGATCGCGATGGAGTAGGGCGGCTGAAGCCGCAGCAGCGCGTCATTGAAGGCGCGACGCGAAGGCAGAGTTGTCAATTCGTCGTGATAAGCAAGAAGGTACGAGGTCTCAATGACGGAAATCGCCAGAATGAATGTAGCAGCCGCAAAATACGCCGTCGAAATCCGTCCGGTCCCACCGAAACGCAATGCCAGGAAGAAGGCTCCGAGCGACCACAGCAGACCGCTTTCCACCGGCCTACGGAACAAAAAGAATCGCGTCAACAGAGCGATTGCCGCCACCGCCAACACCCCCAGGGCATAGTTCGGCAATGAAACGGTCGTTGCCGCATGATGCAATTCGCGAGCCATAGACGGCGAGCCTTGGCTAGAGCGACAGAGCACTCCGACCACCACGGACTGCACGAATAACACGATCAAAACTGGAGCCGTGCCGGACGACGTGAATCCTCGTTCCCGCATCAGCGAGATGCCTACGAAATTCAAAGGCAATAGCACGGCGACGGCTTCGAGGGCGGTGCGGCCCGAACCTGTGATCGGGGCATGCCCCGAAGCAAAAAATGCAATTGCCTGCTGGGCTAGAAATAGAACGATCAGTGCGAAAAATACCCGGCTTGAATGAAACCGCCAGGCAAGCAAGAGACCTGCGGCCAGCGCACAATAGTAAAGAAAGGTCAGACTTGGCAGAGCAAGGGTTAACAGCCCAGTGTGCAGCCCTGTCGCGACAGCCATCAACAGCAGGCCACCGGGAACCAGCAGAGACTTCAACGTCGATTTGCTCCAGGCGTTCACGATTTCGTTGACAGATCCAGAAGAAATTATCTCCGGTCAGCCGGCCCGTGGGTAATTGACGGCTCGGGTTCAGGCCGGATGTGCGGGCAAATCAGGCGGAGCGTGAGTCTCCCCTTTTGAACTCGAACCCCATTTCCGGAAACATAGACCTTAGTGCGAGCGGTGTTTCGGCGCCACTTGAGCAATCTCTAACTAAAATCGAGCTGTCTGGTTAAGGATTTATTATGCGAGTTCTGATCGCAGAAGATGATGTGGCGTTGGCGAAGTTTGTTAGCCAGGGCCTCGAGGCGGAGCACTACACCGTAGATGTCTGCTCCGACGGGGAGCAGGCACGTACGGCTGCGAGTGAAATCGATTATGACCTCATAATCCTGGATCTTAACCTGCCGAAGCTTGACGGCGTGGCCGTACTGCGGCAGTTGCGCTCGAAGAAGCCAACCTTGCCGGTCCTGGTGTTGACGCAGCGCACCCGGGTGGAAGACCGGGTCCAGTGCCTGGACACTGGCGCAGACGATTATTTGCCCAAGCCCTTCTCCTTCAGCGAGCTTTCAGCCCGGGTCCGTGCGCTGCTGCGGCGCAGCCATCTCCCTTCGGAGTCGATACTTGCCATCGATGATCTCAAACTTGATCGAATCGAACATCGCGTGGAGCGCTCGGGGCGGAGGATTGACCTCACCACCAAGGAATTTGCATTGCTGGAATATCTGATGCGCAATGCCGGGCGTTGCGTGACCCGCGCCATGATCATCGAACACGTCTGGAATCTCACCTTTGATACAACCACTAACGTGGTGGATGTATACATCAACTATCTTCGCCGCAAAGTTGACGACGGTCATGCTACGAAACTCATTCACACGGTACGTGGGGTGGGTTACGAACTGAGCGGCACTCCCGAGGCCCGGTCGTGAGCGCAACCGGCAGCAAGCTCAGCGATGGAGGGACGGATAGCGTCCCGGCAAAGGGTCGAAGTCCGATGGCCTATCTGCTGCACGCGCTGAACCAACCGCTCACCGGGCTGCAGTGTTCGCTGGAGTTGTCCCTGGTCGGACCGCGTACCCCCGAACAATATACCGGCGCCATACGCGACGGGCTGGAGCTCACCGCTCGGATGCGAGTTTTGGTCGAGGCCATCCGTGAATTGGCTGACGCGGAACAGCCTGGGGTTGATGAAAGCGAAGTTGTCTCGCTGCATGCTCTGCTCGAGCAGACGACGAACGAGTTGCAGCCGATCGCCGAAACGAAAAACGCCAGCATCAAGTTTTACAGCGAGGCTCCCCTGGTAGTACGGGCCGAGCGGAACCGGCTCGCAGCGGTGGTTTTCCGCTTCCTGGAAGCGGCACTGAGCTCGGCCGCATGGGGAAGCGCACTTCGAATCACAGCGGCCTCGGATCGAGGACACGCTTGTATCTCGGTCGGGTGGCTGGATGGGACGGAGTCTCCCGATCACTCACCACTTTCAAGGCCAGAGCTGGGATTACTCATCGCGCAGGCGGGCTGGAAGCGGGCAGGAGCAGAGTGGGTCAGCGAACGTTCGGGAAATACTCAAACCGTGAACATTCGCCTTCCCCTGGCCTCTGACTCGAACGATCTTTCCTCAAACGACCTTCAGAGAAGCCAATTCGGAGACCAACCATGAGTTTCATGACAACAATGCCAGTCCCTTCCGCTTTCGGCGGCGCATTGATCGCCAGTCCCAGCAGCGCGCTTCGCGAGCAAGTTCTTCACCACCTCAATGGGCGTTGGCAGCCCGTGCAGCAGGCACTCGGTGGTGCCGAGGCGCTGGTGAAACTGGAAAAAGGGGGTTGGCAAGTCCTGTTTCTTGACCGCCGGCTACCGGACCTGGATGCGGAAGAGCTCGTCGGGATCATTCGGCTCCGCTTTCCCGGCATACAAGTGGTACTGCTCGATTCGGATACGCCGCAGACATTGGATGAAGCCGCAGCCGGTAACTGTGAGGCCGCCGCGCAAGCGTTCGTCCGTGAGGAAGAGGTGCGACGGTTTCCGGCGCGTCCCCAGAGCGTTCCCTTGCCGGGCATGATCGGGGCCAGTGAAGCCATGCAGCGGGTTTACCGGATGGCGCGGTTGGTCGCCCCGCGCACAACCACAGTGCTGGTCGCTGGCCCGACCGGAAGTGGCAAGGAATTGGTCGCGTGTGGGCTGCATGTCCTGAGCCCGCGGGCCGCGAAATCACTGGTCGTAGTAAATTGCGCTGCGATCCCCGAAGCCTTGCTCGAGTCGGAGCTGTTTGGATACACGCGAGGAGCTTTTACCGGGGCGGTGCACTCGCAGGTGGGCAAGATTCCCGCAGCCCATGGGGGAACTCTTTTTCTTGACCAGATCAGCGAGTTGCCCTTGGGGATGCAGGCTAAGCTTCTGCGTTTTTTGGAACAGAAAGAGGTTCAGCGCCTGGGCACCACGGAAATGACCCGCGTCGACGTGCGTGTTGTCGCCGCCAGCAATGTCGATCTGGCCGAATGGGTTGGACGAGGCAAGTTTCGCGAAGACCTCTTTTACCGGCTCTCAGCGTTCCCTATCGAATTGCCCGCGCTGGCGGACAGATCTGACGACATTATTCCCCTCGCGGAGCATTTTCTGGCCTGCATGGCAGCGGCGATGATCGCACCTTGCTCACGGCTCAGTGGAGATGCGATTCGCATTTTGAAAAATCATCCCTGGAAGGGCAACGTGCGCGAACTTCAGCATGTGATGGAACGCGCATCCATTCTCGCCGAGGGCAGCGATACCATCCTCGCCGAGCACCTGTATTTTTCCTATTTCCAGAACGGCGGGTTGCCCACCGTCGCTGTCAACTGAACCCTGAGAAAAATCTAAGACAACCGCAGTCTACGTGGCACGCACCGTGCAAATCTTGCCTGTGGCTATGACTTCCTTACCCATCCCTTCCGGTGAATCCCTGCCAGTTGCTGTCCTCCTTCCCAGCATGGCAAACCCCGCCGAGAAGGAGCAGTTCCTGCTGCAGGCCTTCACTTCGTTCGCCGAGGCGGCCCACTCGTTGGAGCGATCCTACGGCCGGCTGCGGGCCGAGGTCATGCGCCTGAGTAAGGAGCTGGAAGAGAGCAATTCGGGACTGCTGCGCAGCCTGGAGGAAAACCGGCGGATGCGGCAGCACCTCGACCGCGTTGTGGAGAGCCTGCCTTGCGGTGTTCTCGTCGTGGCAAATGGCGGAGAGATCTCCGATGTAAATCCGGAAGGCCGGCGCGTGCTGGGGATGGACGACACCAGCAATGCCGGGGCAGTCGGCGAATCGATCTCTTCTTTTTCCTCTTTGCGCGCTGAACTGCGCGAGCTGCTGGAGCGAGCTCGCGACGAAGGTGGCGAGCAGGAGCAGAAAATTTGTGATGGGAGCGGACCAGCATTTTGGCTGGCGGCACGGTGCGCCGCGGTTCCCGACAGCGCTCCGGGCTCGTCGGTCTTCATTCTGCGCGACGTCAGCGAACGCAAGCGGCTGGAAGAGGCGCAGGTGGAATTCCGGCGCGAGCAGGCCTTGGCGGAGATGTCGACTGTGCTGGCTCATGAAGTCCGCAATCCTCTGGGCAGCCTGGAACTGTTTGTCGGACTACTGGCTGAGACCAAACTCAGTGCCGAATGCCAGCAGTGGGTAGAGCATATTCAGGTGGGGCTGCGCACTCTGGCCGCCACCGTCAATAATGTTCTGCACTTTCATAGTCCGCAGCACAGTCCGCTGCCGTCGGGGCGTGCGCTCGTCGACCTGGGTCCGCTGCTCGACTGGGCTCGCGATTTCTTTGCCCCGCTTGCCCGGCAGTCGCGAGTGCGGATGATTCTGCGTAACCGGCTGGCGGGCACAGTGCTGGCGGCTGACCGTCATGGCCTGGAACAGGTGCTCTCGAACGTAGTGCTCAATGCTTTGCACGCGATGCCGGGCGGCGGCCTGATCGAACTTGCCGGGCATACCATCAGACAAGGCCGCGAAGTTTCAATCAGCATCGCCGATACCGGTCCCGGAATCAGTCCCGAGCATCTGAAGGCTGTCTTTGAACCCGGGTTCAGCACACGCGCAGGCAGCCCAGGGCTGGGTCTCGCCGTGTGTCGCAAGATCGTCGAGCAGCATGGAGGAACGATTGAAGCCACGAGCCGTCCGGCGGCGGGAGCGGCTTTCACCCTGACGTTCCCGCTAACCCAGGCTGAGCTCGGGACCGAGGTAGCGCAATGAACCGGGTTCTGGTGGTCGATGACGATAGCGGAATGCGGACAGCTCTTGAGGCCCGCTTCCTGCACCGAGGGTGGCACGTCGAAACGGCGGCCAATGCGGTCGAAGCGCTCGACAAATTCCGGCGGCGGGAGTATGCGCTCATCGTGACGGATATCCGTATGCCCGGAGCCGACGGTTTCACGCTCATGCGCCAGCTGCGAGCTCTGGCCCCGCACACGGCGGAGAGCCGTCTGCGGCCGGGAGTATCCCTGGGAGAAATGGAACGCAAGTTATTTGAAATGACCCTGGAATCGACGGGCGGAAACCGCTCGCATGCCGCCGAACTGCTGGGCGTCAGTTTGCGCACGGTGCGCAACAAGATTCGTAGCTACGGGCTGCCCAGCTGGAGCAGCTATGTCCATGACTGAACACGCATGATTAAACAAGAATGACTAAGACAAGTATGGTTGATACCCCGATGACCGAGGCTTTGAGCCGCTTCCTCGATGTGGACGTGGCCCGGCACAAACTGATTACCACTAATTTGGCGAACATCGATACGCCGGGCTACCGCACCCGCGATCTCGATTTCCGGGCAGAGCTGACGCGAGCCAGCACGGAAGCTTTCGGGGTTGAGTCCGGTCGGCTGGCTTACGCTTCGTTTACACCCGTCGTCCACCAGGTCCGTGGGTTGATGGAGCGGCCTGATGGCAACAACGTTAGTGTCGAGCGCGAGAGCCTCCTGCTGGCGGAGAACCAGATCAAATTCAATCTGGCGGTGCAGCTCTTGAAAGGTCAATTCCACGGCATCGCGTTAGCCATCAATTCGGGAGGAGCGACGTCATGAACCTTTTTGGCATGCTGGAAGTGAGCGGCTCGGCCTTGTCGGCGGAGCGCTGGAGAGCGGAAGTGGTGTCCTCCAATATGGCGAACGCCGAAACCACGCGCACTCCGCAAGGCGGAGCCTATAGGCGGCAGCTGGTCGTATTCCACGCACGGCCCATGCCCCGGTTTCCTCTGCTGCTCGCGCGGATGCGTACGCCGGCAGCCGAGGGCGTGCGCGTTGACCGGGTCGTGGCCGACGTTTCCCCCCTGCCGCGGCGCTATGAGCCGGGACATCCGGACGCGGACGGCGCGGGATACGTGAGCTATCCCAACGTCAACCCCGTCATGGAAATGACGGACCTTTTGAGCGCGGTGCGGGCTTACCAGCTGAATGCTGCGGCCGTGCAGGCGACCAAGAGCATGCTGCAACAGTCCTTACAGATTTTGAGTTGATGCGGATTTGAGTTGACGCAGGTCTTGAGCTGATGTGGGAACGCGGGAGAACAAAATACTATGGGCGCTATCTCTTCTTTGCGAATTCTTCCGATGGAGACCGATTCCGGGTCTCTCCGGCCGTCGACGCAACCCAAGACGGGTTTTTCCGATGTTCTGCACACTGCTATGGACGACATGCAGCAACTGCAGGGACAAGCGGAAGCCAAAGTGGCCGGGGTTCTCGGAGGCAATGGCGCCGATGTGCACAGCGCCATGATTGCCGTGGAGAAAGCTGATCTCAGCTTCCAGCTCATGATGCAGGTGCGCAACAAGATTGTGTCCGCTTACCAGGAGATCTCGCGCATGCAGTTCTGAGACGCCGTTATCCGTCCCAGATTCACGTATAGAGAACGCGACTTGAGATGAACTTAGGACCAAGCCAAAGACTAAAGACATGGCCGCCGACAGCCCCAAACCGGTCGAAGACGTTTTCCAGCGCCTGAGCCAGTTCTTCAAGGCACTCAGCCTGAACCAACGTCTGCTGCTCACCGGCGGGGTTGTGCTCGTCGCAGGGACGATATGGGTCTTCGTTACTCTTCTCGGACAACCGAGATACGTGACCTTGTATTCCGGGTTGCGGCCCGAAGAGGCACAGGCCCTCGCCGTGCGCCTGGCTGGCAAAAATATTCCGCATCAAATCTCCTCCGATGGCGCCCTGCAGGTCCCCGAGGAAAAGCAGGACGCGGCTCGTCTCGAGACTGCGGCGGCGGGCCTTCCGCGCAGCGCCCGTCTGGGATTTGAACTGTTTGACACACCCAACTGGGCCAGCTCGGACTTCACCGAAAAAGTGAACTACCAGCGCGCCCTTGAAGGCGAACTGGAGCGAACCCTGGCTACACTGAGCGAAGTGGAAGCGGTGCGGGTTCATCTGCTGATGCCCCAGGAGTCTCTGTTCACTGAGCAACAGCACGAAGCCAAAGCCGCAGTCATCCTCAAGACTCGCAGCGGCCGCTTGTCGGAACAGGCGCAGCTGGCGATTCCACAACTGGTGGCCAGCGCCGTCGACCGTTTGCGTCCAGAGAATGTCACGGTCGTAGATGCGGACAGCAATACTCCGCTGCTCCACGATCGAAATGGCATGGCCGGCCACGCCGCCGGACTCGATGAAGAAATGGTCAAGACCCTGGTGCACACGCTTGAACCTGTCGTGGGAATCGACCACGTTCGGGCCAGCGTCCACGTGGAGTATGACCTGAGCACCAGCGAAGATACGCAGGAAACCTACGACCCCAAGAGCGCCGCCACGCTCACCCAGGAACATTCTGAAGAAGGCTCCTCGGGTGGCGCCCCGGCGGGAGTTCCTGGCACCGCCAGCAATGTTCCGTCCGGAACTCCAACCCCAGCGGCGGCTGCCGGAGTTGAGCAGTCCAACTCTCGCTCCGATTCCACAACCTATGCCGTCAGCAAGACGGTGCATCGTAGTGTCCAACCCGCCGGGCGCTTGCGGCGGATCGCGGCCGCCGTGCTGGTGGACGATGCCGTCGAAGTAGCTGGGCAGGCAGGCAAGCCTGCCACCCGGCGCAAACGCAGCCAAGAGGAAATGAAGGTCATCGAGCAACTGGCGCGGGCGGCGATCGGCATCGACGCGCAGCGGGGCGACGTGCTGGCGGTGGAGAATCTGTCATTCCAGGAACTTCCGGGCGAAGCGCTTCCGCCGCCCAGCAAAAGTGAGCACTGGCGAAGGCTGCTCGAACCCTGGTCGTGGGCATTGCGTTATGTCGGTCTGGCCGGGTTGTTTCTTGTGGTCTACTGGCTGGTCCTGCGCCCGGTGAAGAAACAAGCGCTCGCAGCTTTTCGCGAACTGCCGGCTAGAGCTTCGGCTCGGATGATGCCACAAGCCGTGCCTGTCTCGGGAGCGCTCGGTTCGGTGGACGCAGCGGGCATCGTCGGGGAAGAAGGAAAACGCGCTGGTCAGTTGAAGCGCCAGCTGGCCGAGAAGGTGAAAGCTGAGCCCGCTTCCGCCAGCCGCCTGGTCCAGATCTGGGTGCAGGAGGGGCAGTCTTGATCCACCCGCCTCCGGCAAATCCGGGCTTACGCAAGGCGGCCATCCTCTTGGTGGTTCTCGGGGAAGACGCCGCCAGCGCGATCTATCGCCAGCTACCGGCGG
>WNFI01674419.1_pt1 | contig 26364 bp, 20 predicted proteins | sample 5400471 | NCBI WGS metagenome assembly WNFI01 (sample SAMN13153348, study PRJNA577476) | soil metagenome | isolation source: 100 cm saprolite on Douglas fir-dominated hillslope | place: USA:California | collected 2013-09-17 | reverse complement strand
TTTCAAATCCTGCTGCCATTCCATCAACTGACGGAGCCAGGCGAACTTCTGCTCGTCCTTCCCGCCCTTGTTGCCTTCCTTGTACGCCCAGTGCGCGGCGATGCCTTCCTCGGCGATGCGGTGCATCTCCTCGGTGCGCATCTGGATCTCGATGCGCTCGCCGTTGGGGCCGATCACGGTGGTGTGCAGCGATTGATACATATTGGGCTTCGGTATCGCGATGTAATCCTTGAAGCGCCCCGGAACCGGCTTCCACAGAGAGTGGATCAAGCCCAGCGCCTCATAACAGGCCGGCACCGTCTTCAGGATCAATCGAAAGGCGACGATATCGTGGAGCTGCGTCACCGAGGCGAGCCCGTTCTTGCGCATCTTCTTCCAGATGGAATAGACGTGCTTGGGTCGCCCCTGCACCTCCGCGTCGAGCCCCGCCTCCTTCAGCTTGGTCTTGAGCAGCTCGACGACGTCGGCGATGTACCTGGCGCGATCCTTCTGGGTCTGCTCGAGCTGCTTCTCGACGTCGCCGTACTCCGCCGGCTTGAGATACCGGAAGGCGAGGTCCTCCAATTCGATCTTGATCCACTGGATACCCAGCCGATTTGCCAGCGGCGCGTAGATGTCCAGCGTCTCCTGCGCGATCCGCTGCTGGCTCTCCGGCTTCATGTGCTCGAGCGTCCGCATGTTGTGGGTGCGGTCCGCCAGCTTGACGAGGATGACCCGGATGTCCTTGGCCATCGCCACCAGCATCTTGCGGAAGTTCTCGGCCTGCTTCTCCTCCACCGAGGCGTTCTGCGACGACTGGAAGGTGCCGAGCTTGGTGACGCCCTCGACCAGGTCGAGCACCTCCGATCCGAACAGCTCCTTGATCTCCTCCGGCTTGGCGAGCGTGTCCTCGATGGTGTCGTGGAGGAGGCCGGCGACGATGCTGGCCTCGTCGAGCTTGAGATCGGCGAGCAGCCCAGCCACCTCGAGCGGGTGGACGAGGTAGGGCTCGCCCGATTTGCGGATCTGCCCCTGGTGCACCTTCGCCGAGTACACGTAGGCCTTTTTGACCAAGTCCAGATCTGCATCCGGATGGTAGGCGCTGACTTTCTCCAGAATGTCGTTCAGCCGGATCATCGGGGAACTTCAGAGGTTATCGGATCGGGGATGCTGCAGCAAACTTGCCACTCTGTTTCGACGCACCGCAACAGCGGGGATTCAGCGAGCGTTGTCCGATGATTGACCCCTCGCCGGGTGGGCCCGTAGACTCGCCCGTCGCGGCACCTGCTTCCAGAGACCAACACCTATGACCACATGTCCGGCGTGCGGGAAGGAGAACGAGGACTCGGCGTTCGAGTGCAAGCGCTGCAGGGCGCCGCTGCGCGAGGAGGTGCCTGAGGGGCAGGCCCCCGGGTCGGAGCCCGCGCGCGAGCAGGAGGCGTCGTCGGAGGCGCTCGGCATGGTGTGCCGCCGCTGCGAGGCCTACAACGAGCCCGGCGTCCGCGTCTGCACGAACTGCGGGTACCAGCTCTTCGCCGATGCGCTCGCCGGCGCCGCGCCGCCGCTCGACAAGACGCCGCCGCAGCCGTACGCGCACGACTCTGCGGCGCAGGAGCTTCCTCTCGATACGACGCCGCCCGGCGGCACCTTTACGGAGGAGCTGTCGGCGCTGGCGCTGAGCGATCAGGAAGCCGCCGAGGCCGGCATGTCCCATGCAGGCAACGGCGCGGAGGCCGAGCCGCCGCTGGACAGGACGCCGTCGCAGCCTTTCGCCGCGCCGGTGCCGGTCGCGGCGCCGGCCGAGAAGAGCTGCTCCAACTGCGGCGCCGGCAATCCGCCCGCTGCCAAGTTCTGCTTCGACTGCGGCACGCCGTTCGCGAAGAAGGTGGAGCCGATCAGGGCTGCACCGCCGCCTCTTCGCCCGCTTCCGCCCGCGCCGAGGATCGACTCGCCGAAGGCCAAGGCCGAGCCGCCGCCCTCCATCCAGGTCTCGCCCACGATCCAGATCGATCCGGAGCTGGAAGCCGAGTTGACGGCGGAGAGCGAGCCCGTCTCGGTGGAGGAACCGCTGCCGGAGGAGCTGCCGGCGGAGGAGGCCTTCGCCGCGGAAGCGCTGTCCGAAGAGATACCCGCCGAGGAGCCGCTGCCGGAGCCGGCTGAAGAAGCGCCGCCGTTCCAGGCGACCCTGGTGGTCGAGAAGGGCGCCGCGCAGGGCACGGCGTTCATGCTGGCGCACCTCGAGAACAGCATCGGAACCAGCGGCGCGCACGTCGGGCTGGGTGAGGACCCGTTCGTCGCGCCCCACGCCGCCACGCTGCTGTTCGCCGAGGACCATCTCATCCTGCGCGACGAGGGCAGCGCCAACGGCGTCTTCGTCAAGGTGCGCGAATCGGCGGCGCTGGAGGCGGGCGACCTGTTCGTCGCCGGCGAGCGGCTCCTCCGCTTCGATGGCGCCACCGACCTGCCGAAGGACGGCGAGAGCGACACGCCGTTCCTCGGCGCGCCGCGCCCGCAGGGCGCCGCCGTGCGCGTCACCGAAGTGCTGGGGGGCGGCAAGACCGGCCGCACTTGCCACCGTTCGGGGCCGGTCATCGCCATCGGGCGGTCCGGCTGCGACATGAACTTCCCCGCCGACGGGCTGCTCGCTGCACGCCACGCCGAGATCCGCCTGGGCGACGACGGCGCGGCGACGCTGGTCGATCTGGGTCAGGGAAGCTCCGGCGTGTTCATCCGCGTGCGGGCGCAGGCGCAGCATGATCTGCAGGCGGGCGACGTGCTGATGGTGGGAGAGCAGCTGCTGCGGCTTGAAGTCGCTTAAAGGCGGCCTCGGGCCTCGGGCTTCGGGCCTCGGGAAAAGCAAACTGCCTTGGTCGCGGCCGCCCGCAAGCGACTTAGCCCCGACGCCTGAGCTCACAATCCTTTCAAGCCGCCCGCAAGCGATTTGGCCCCGATGCCTGAGCTCACAATCCCTTCAGGATGGTGTCGACGACGTCGGCGTACTTCTGTGGGTTGAGCCGACGCGCCGCTTCGTACTCGGCGCGCGCGCGCGACGGCTGCGAATTGAGGAACAGCCCGCCCAGCCGGTAGTGCGCCTCGGCGTTGTCGGGGTCGAGCTGCACCGCCTGCTCCAGGAGATCTCGCGCCGCGCCGGTGTCGTTGGCCTCCTGCCACTCGGAGGCGCGCAGCACCAGCTCTCTGGCCTTCGCCGGATCGCGCTGGACGGCCGCGCTGGGAGCCGGGGCGGCTACGGGCGGAGCCACCGGAGTTGCCGCGGCGATCGGCGCCACCTGCGCAGGCGACCGCCGTGCGCCTCGCGATTTGAGCCAGGCGCCCGCAAGGGCCATCAACACCAGCAACGCGCCCGCGAATAGAATCGCGAGTCTGCGGCGCGGCTGCCGTGAGTTGCTCGCCCTCTGTGCCCCGCTCGACGACGGCGCGCGGGGCAGCGTGGTTCCGTTGGCTGGCGTCATCAGCCCGTCGCGCGCCTCCAGCAGCTCGAGGGACGGCTGGTGCTCCGGCACCTCGAGGATCAGCTGCCGGAATTCCTGGGCATTCTGCGGCCGCAGCGCGGGATCCTTCTCCAGCGCTCTCAGGATCAGCGCCTCCATCGCCTCGGAGATGGGAGCGTCGGGCTGGCGCTGCCGCGGCGGCACCGGCGGCTCGTTGACGTGCTTGGTCAGCACCTCCATCGAGTTCTGCCCGTCGAACGGCAGGTGCCCGGTGGCCATCTGGTAGAGGATGACGCCGACCGCGTACAGATCGCAGCGCGCGTCGAGCGCGGTGCCCGTCGCCTGCTCCGGCGCCATGTACTGCGGCGTCCCGCAGACCACGTCATTGCGGGTCAGCCCGGGCATGTCGCTGTCCATGATCTTGGCGATGCCGAAGTCGAGCACCTTGACGAAGTCGGGGCGGTCGCGGCGCTGCTCGACCATGATGTTCTCGGGCTTCAGGTCGCGGTGGATGACGTTGTGCGCGTGCGCTTCCGCGAGCGCCGAGAGCACCTGCGCCATGATGTGGCAGAGCCGCTGCTCGGCGAGCGGCCACTCGTCGCGCAGCACGACGCGCAGGTCCTTTCCCTGCACGTACTCCATGGCGATGAAGAGACTGCCGTCGGCCTCGTTGCGGCCGAAGTCGAGGACCGAGATGCCGTTCGGGTGGTTGAGCCGGCTCGCCGCCTTGGCCTCGCGCTCGAAACGGCCGACCAGCGTCGGGTCCTCGAGCAGCGCCGGCCTGAGCATCTTCAGGCAGATGAGGCGGTCGAGCGCGAGGTGGCGGGCGCGGTAGACCTTGCCCATGCCGCCCTGGCCGATCAGCTCCTCCACCTTGAACCGGCCCGCCACCAGCTGGCCGATCAGCGGATCGCGCAGCGGCCGTGACGACATGCCGAATCCCAGGTTGGCATTGCGCACCGGCGCGACCGTGAGCGGCGTGCCGCAGTAGATGCAGACCTTCGCGGGCCCAGGCGGAAGCGCTCGCGCGCAACGCGGGCAAGTGGCCGGTGCGGCGGTGTCTTTGACTGCGGCCATCACCCTCCCCTCGGCCGCTCAAAGCTTGGCACAGAAGCAGGGCTACTACCAACCGCGAAAAGTCGCCGGCACCCGCCGTCTTGACCCTTCTTCGGAACGCGTCATACAAGCGAAGGATGGAATGCCCCCGCTGCGGCGCGAACAACGAAACGGACGTCGGCTCCTGCCTGTCGTGCGGCGCTCCGATGGAAGAAGAGGGCGCCCCGACCATGATGCAGAAGCCGGTGGTGACGCCGCCTGCCAGGGGCGCGCGGCTGGCGACGGGCGCGCCTCCCAAGCAGTGCCCGAACTGCATGACGCTGAACGCGGCGACATTCAAGTTCTGCGCGCGGTGCGGGACGCCGCTCCAGGCCTGCCGCTGCCAAGGCTGCAGCACCGACGCCAAAGGCTCCTTCGCCGGCAGCGACCAGGCCGCCCACCGCCGCCGCGCGCCCTGCCCCGCCGCCTCCCCCGAAGCCCGTGACCGGAATCCGCGCTCCGCCGCCCGCGCCTCCCAAGTCCACGGCGCCTGCCAAGCCGCGCGCGCGGCTCTCGGCCATCGCCCGCGACGGCAGCACCTCCGCCGATTTCGTGCTGGTGAAGGACGAGACCAAGGTGGGCCGCCAGGTCGGCGACGGCGAGGTGAAGCTCGACAAGGATCCCTTCATCGCGCCGGTGCACGCCGTCTTCAAGTTCGACGGCCCGCAGCTGGTGGTGCAGGACGCGGGCAGCGCCAACGGAGTCTTCCTCTGGCTCAAGGAGCGCCAGCTCGCGTCGGGCGACGAGCTGCGCCTCGGCCGTCAGCGGCTGCGCATCGAGTGGATGCCCGAGGAGCCGGAAGCGCTGGCCGACCAGCCGCTCTGGGGCAGCCCGAATCCGGGCTACGGCGCGCAGGTGGTGCAGCTCCTCGAAGGCGGCGGCGAGGGCGACGTCTTTCCGCTGCGCCCCGGCGACAACGCGGTCGGTCGCGGCACCGGCGACGTCAGCTTCCCGCAGGACGGCTACGTGTCGAGCAGGCACGCCACCATCACGGTGGGCGGCGGACAGATCGCGGTGAAGGATCTGGGCAGCGCCAATGGCACCTTCGTGCGCATCAACGGCCAGGCGCCCGTCAACGCCGGCGACCTGCTGCTGGTGGGCGAGCAGATCCTCCGCGTCGACCCGGCGTAAATCAACAGCGGGTGGCGGGCTGGAGGGCGCAGCTCGCGGCCGGCGCGCTGCCGGCTGCGGCGTTCGCGAGCTTGTGGCCCGGCACATGCGCTTCCACCGCCGCGACGACCGCGCCGATCGCGATGGCGATGAGCCTCTGACGTAAAGTGAGTCTCGACATATCGACCTCTTGGACTCTTCTTCTTGGATGCTTGCGGTTCAGTCGGGATTCCACCCCGGCCTACGCGCGTGAAAGAGATTTATTTCAGCCCGCCAGCCGCTCGCAGAGCTGAGCCCGGACCTTGGCCCGGAAGCGCTCGAGCCGCATGGTGACCGCGCTCTTGCCGACGCCCATCTGCTGGGCGATCTCGCGCGCCGAGAGGGTGCCCTCGAGATAGAAGAGCCGCACCGTCTCCTTCTCGGGACCCTCGCGCAGGGCCTCGATCACCTCGCGCACCGCGCGCAGCTCGGCTTCCTTCTCCAGCGCGTGCGAGGCGGCGGGAACGTGATCCGCGAGGAGCTGCGCCTGCCGGTTGGCATCCTCGGCAGCCTTGTGGTGCGTCGCGCGCGAGGTCAGGTAGCTGCGGGCGCGGTTGCGGGCGATGGTGAAGAGCCAGGCTGCGAACCGCTCGCGGTCCTTGAGCGATTTGAGAGCGCGGAAGGCGCGGACGAAGGCTTCCTGGACCACGTCCTCGGTCTCGTCGCCGTCGAGCTCGGAGAAGGAGGCGGCGAGCCGCGACACCGCCGGGCGATAGCGGCGGTACAGCTCCTCCTCGGCACCCTTGCTGCGCGGACCACCTGCGACGGCGCGAGCCACCAGGGTGGAGTCCTGCACGCGCCCTTCGAGCAGGGTGAGGTGGGGGGATGAATGCGATTCGCCCGCCTGGCGAACGGTCGGTTCGACAGGGTCGCGAATCGCTCGGTTCGTAGCTGGGGTCATGTCCTCTTAGCAGCTGCCGTGCCTATGCCAGCCGGCACACCGAGTCCGAGCAAGATCATGTAATTATCAGCGAGGTGACCCCAGTCACCCGGCGCGATCCCTGACATTCGTGTCGCGCCCGGCCCGAATTGCCGCGTGACGCGTCTCACTGGCGGGGCTAAGTTCCGCGGCCCGATGCTGCTCGGTGTAGTCAATGACAAGGCGCTGGAAGAACTCGGCTGGCCACAGCTTTGTTCCGAACTCGCCTCGCGGGCGCGCACACCGATGGGGCGCGAGCGCTGCCGCGACCTTCTCCCTGGCGACGATGCGGAGATGGCGCGAACCCGGCTCCTGCGCGTCGAGGAAGCGCGGCTGCTGCGGCGCCACGAACGTGAGCTGCCGCTCGCCGATGCGGTGGACGTGCGGCCGTCGCTGGGGCGCGCCGCGCGCGAGGGGACGCTGGAGCCGCAGGAGCTGCTGCAGATTTCCCGGCTCATCCGCGCCGCGGATTCGGCGCGCAGGTTCTGCTTCTCGCAGGCGGATCGCGCCCCGCTCCACTACCAGCTGGCCGGGGAGCTGTCGGAGCTGACGCCGCTCGCACAGGAGCTGGAGCGCGCCTTCGATCCGGCCGGGAAGCTGCTCGACACCGCGAGCCCGCTCCTGGCCGAGCTGCGCGATCGGGCGCGCGGACTGCACCGCGCCATCAAGCAGCGGCTCGAGGAGCTGCTCAAAGACGAGAAGATCGTCGAGATGCTGCGCGACACCTACTACTCGGTGCGCGGCGATCGCTACGTGCTGCCGGTCCGCGCCGAGCACAAGTCGCACCTGCCCGGCATCGTGCACAACGCCAGCAACTCCGGGCAGACGCTGTTCATCGAGCCGCAGGAGCTGCTGGAGCTGGGCAACCAGCTCACCATCGCGGAGGCGGGCGCGCTGGAGGAGGAACAGCGAATCCTCGGCGAGCTGTCGGGCGCGGTCGGGCGGCGGGCGCCGCAGCTCGAGCACGACGTCGAGGTGATCGCCGTCCTCGACGAAGCGGCGGCGGCGGGGCGGCTCTCCGACGACCTCGACGCCGGCGCGCCGGAGGTGGGCGGAGATCGCTTCGACCTCCACAAGATAAGGCATCCGCTGCTGGTCCTGCAGCGCAAGGGCGCAGGTATCGTGGCGAACGACGTCGCGTTGCCCGCGCCGGCCCAGGCGCTGATCGTCAGCGGGCCCAACGCGGGCGGCAAGACCGTCACCATCACCGCGGTCGGACTCTCCGCGCTGATGGCGCGCGCCGGCCTGCCCATCGCCGCCGAGGCGGGCTCGCGGCTTCCCCTCTACCGCACCGTGTACACCGCCATCGGCGACGAGGGAGATCTCTCGCGCGACCTCTCCACCTTCACCGCCCACCTCGGGTCGCTGCGTCACATCCTCGAGGCGGCGGGACCGGGGACGCTGGTGCTGATCGACGAGATCGCGGCGGACACCGACCCGCGCGAAGGCGCGGCCATCGCGGTGGCGGCGCTGGAGAAGCTGGTGGGCGCGGGCGCGCAGGTGCTGATCACCACCCACCTCGAGGAGCTCAAGGCGCTGGCGCTGGCTGACCCGCGCTTTGCGCCCGCGAGCGTGGGGTTCGACGTGGAGCGGCTGGCGCCGACGTACCAGCTGCGCATGGGCGAGGTGGGCGCGTCGTCGGCGATCGAGATCGCGCGCCGGGTCGGCATCTCCGAGGACGTCTGCGCACGGGCGCGGGAGATCCTCGGCTCCGGCGCGTCGGTGGTGTCGCAGGCGGTGGAGAAGCTGGAAGAGGAGCGGGCGGCATCGGCGCAGGCGCGGGCGGAGTTGGCGAATCTGCGCGCGGCGCTGCTCGAGGAGCGCGCGGCGCTGCAAGGCGAGCGCGAGCAGTTGCGCGAAATCGAGCGCGAGACGCGCGCCGGCGCGCGGTCGGACTTGATTGCGGATCTTTCGCAGAAGCGCGCCGAGGTGGCGCGGCTGATCGCGCAGCTCCAGGCTGCGCCCATGATGGCCCAGGCGGTGGAGGCGCAGCGGGCCATCGAGCGCGCGGCGGCCGCGGAGGAACGCGAGCAGGTGCGCGACGAGGAGGCCCCGCGCGCAAAGGAGTCCGCCGAGATCGCCGCCGGAGCGCGGGTGAAACACTTGATGCTGGGGACAGAGGGCGTCGTCCTCGAGCGACCGGGCCGAGCAGGCGCGCGCGGCGCCGGTCGAAGTGCGTGTGCCGCTCGTCGATCTGCGCGGGATGCGCGTCGACGAGGCGCTGCGCACGCTGGAGCTGGAGCTCGACCGCCACCTGCGCGCGGGCGAAGAGACGGTGCACGTGCTGCACGGCCACGGCTCGGGAGCGCTGAAGGCGGCCGTGCGCGAGCACCTGGCGCGCAGCCCCTACGTCACCCGTGCGCGACCGGCGGAGTCGCACGAGGGCGGCGACGGCGTGACCGTGGCGCAGCTGAGCGGTTAGCGAAGCGCGAGCGTGCGGCTGCGCCAGCTGACGTCGGTCCAGCGGGAGAAGCTCGAAGACGGGGTCCCGCGCGAAGAAAGGACGCGCAGGTCGGAGGCGCGGCGGACTTCGAACCGGCGGCGCAGCCTGCCCTGCTCCATCGACTCGCGGGCGAGGAGCAGCTTCGCTCCGTCGGGAGAAAAGCCGGCCAGCTCGACATAACCGGGGCCCTGGGCGTCGCTGCCGGGCGGGATGGCGTCGATGCGCCACCTTCCACGGGCACGGCGCAGGATCCACAGCTCGGTGAAGCCCTCTTTTGGCTGCACCGCGACGGTGAGCGAGAGCCCACGGCCTTGCGCCGAGGCCTGCCAGACGACGCCGTAGGTGCAGCGCTCGGCCACTGTATCCCCGCCGGCGACGACCGAGGCGCAGGTCTCTCCGGGCCGTCCGTCGCGGAACGCGAGATGCGGGCGCTTGCCGCTCGCGGCGGCGGCTGGCTCCGTCGCCCAGCGCACCGACGCGACCCGCAGCGCCGCCTGCGCGTGCAGCGGCAGATCTTCCTGCGCGAGCAGCCTAGGATCGGCGAGCGCCAGCTCCTTCATCGCCGCCTCGGCGTGGCCCGCTGCGTCGCCGTGCTCGCGGGCGGCCTGGTAAGCAAGCGCAGAGAGCGCCTCCGCCCGGCGGAGACGGACCAGCGCATGGAGACGCGGCGGCGCCGACTCGATGCGGCCCAGGACGTCGAGCCGCCACTCGTTCCACGCCTTGAGCACCAGAGGACCCGCGTCGCGATCGACGCACGCGGCGTCGGTGAGGAAGAGGGCGGCGCGCGCGCGATCCGCAGGGGCCGCGGCGCCGTCGGCCAGCACGCGGCGGAATGCAGCGCCGTCGTAGCAGACGCGCACCCGGCCCTCCTGCTCGACGTCGAGGAAGCGCACGCCGTACGACTCCGCCACTTCCCGGTGCGCGGCGAGCACCGCAGCCGGGCTCTGCCGCGACGAGGCGCGGCGCGCGAGCCGCTCGGCCATCGCGCCGATGGCCGCCTGCACCTCCGCCTGCGGATCGCAGCGCAGCGCGAGCGCCGCCGCGCCGATGCCGAGCGATTCGAAGCCGGGCGCATCGCGCAGAAACGCAACCACCGCGCGCAGCGCAGGCGCGGCCGCCGCCTCGGCCTCGTACGCGCGCACCCGCTCGGGGCGGACGTAGCCGGGCCGCTCGCGGCGGTGGTCCCAGACCTTGAGCCAGCCGGGCTCCTCGCCGCGCACCTCCAGCCAATCGCCCTTGAAGAGCTGCGCCTGCACCGGCGCGCCCTCGCGGGGAGCGGCGCGCAATGGCGTCGCATCCTCCGCGACCAGCGCCACCACCATGGCGAAGAGCGCGATCACCGCCCGCCCGCCTTGGCCAGCTGCGGCCGCTGCTGGACGCCGACGAGGCCACCGGTGAGGAAGGCCCCCGCCGAATCGGGCGACGCGACGATGACCTGGATCTTGTCCGAGAGCTTGTCGGCGAGCGCCTTCTGGATCAAGAGCGGGTTCTCGGCGATCAGGCGCGACTCGCGCGCCAGCTGCTCGCTGTGCGCCTTGCCGGTCACGTCGAGCCGGTAGGCGTCCGCATCGGCCAGGCGCCTGCGAGCATCTGCTTCCGCCCCCGATTCGATCTTGCGCGCCTCGGCGTCGGCCTCCGCGTCCTTCACCCGCGTCTGCTTGCGCGCCTCCGCCTCGAGCCGGCGCTGCTTGATCTCCTTCTGCTTGAAGGGCAGCACGTGCTTCATCGCCTCGGCCTGGCCCTTGGCGGCGATCACCTGCGCCTGGGCCTCCGCCTCAGCCTGCTTCTGGCGTTCGACCTTGTGCGCCTCGGCCAACAGCTCGGTCTCCTTGACCGCCTTCTCCTTGAGCTCGAGCGTGTACTTCATCTTCTGCGTGAGAAGCTCTTCCGCGAGCAGGCCTTCCATGCCCTGCCGGTACTGCGGCGGCAGGTCGACGTTGCCGAGGAAGACCGAGCGCACGGCCACGCCGTCCTTCGCCAGCGCGTCGCGCAGCTCGCTCTCGACGGTTCTCTGCATCTCGGCGCGCTTTTCGGAGAAGATCTCCTTGACGGTGAAGCGCGAGAGCGTGCGGTAGAGGACGCCGTCGACCACCGGCTCGATCAGATCCTTGCCCACGTCGCGGGGCAGGCGGCGGGCCACCGAGGCGATGCGGCCTTCGTCGAGCGCGTACCGCACCGTCAGCTCCATGCCGATGGAGAGGCCCTCGACGGACTGGAACGGCGCCTCGCCGCCGGCGCGGGCGCTGCGCACGGGGCGGTAGACCTGATCGCGCAGCGAGTAGAGGTAGAGCGAGTGGACGAGGGGCGCGACGAAGACGGGGCCTTCGGGCACCACCGCCATCGCGCCGGTCAGTCGGTTGACGCGGACGCCGATCTCGCCGGGCAGCACTGAGCGGACCGGAGGGTTGAGGAAGACGGCGAGGCAGAGAAGGGCGCCGGCGACGGCGACGCGGCGCCAGGGGACGGAGAAGAATTCGATCCAGAGAAGGAGGAAGGCGGAGGCGGCGGAGCGAAGGGCGGCGGTGGTGCGGCGGATGAAGGACATGATTGGGGACTCCTGAGAAGGGCTGCGACTGCGACTGCGGCTGTCCCTTTCACGGGGCGTGCCGGAGAGGGTCGGAGTCGAGATCGGGGTCGAGGTCGCGTCGGGGTCGAGGTCGCGGTCGGGGTCGGGTTCTGGTTCTCGCTTCTGGCCCGAGGCCTGAGGCCCGAGGAGGCCCGAGTCCATCCCTGCTTTCACGCTCTCTCTTCTATAGAATGCAGACATGCACCCTTGGCTGCAGTCCCTCCGGCACGACCTGGTGAAGCGAGCCGTCTGGCCCGCCCGCGACCTGCTCGACACAGGAGGGCGCGATGTGGCCGCGCTGCGCCGCGGGCTGATGGAACTGACCGACGCCGAAGGTGCGCCCGTGACCGCCCTTTTGCTCTGGGAACGGCTGCGGGCCGGCGCGCCGCAAGGCTGTGCGGCGTCGTGCGCGGCGTTCGGGGTGGCGCTGCAGGACGCCGTCGCCGCGCTCGACCGGCCGTGGCCGGCGCCGCTGGAAGCCGTGCTCGCCCTGGAAGATGCGTTCGCCGCCTTGGCACGTTCAGTGGAATTGCAACCGGAGAAATGACCATGCCGCGCCTCCTCGTGATCGACGACCGCGACCAGACCATCGAGATGTGCCACCGGCACCTGCCGCAATTCGACTACCTGACCCGCTGCGGGCGCGCGCATCCCTGCCAGGTCTGCGAGGAGCGCGACAAAGGCTGTCCCCTCAAGTGCGCGCACGACTACTTCGAAGCGGCGGAAGCGCTGTCGCGCGAGGGCGCCCTCCCCGACCTGGTGGTCCTGGACCTGCACTTCGCGCTTCCCGCGGAACGCCTCCTGCCCGAGGAGAAGGCGGAGGGCGCGAAGCTCGAACCGATGCGGCGCAAGCAGGGTCTCTACATCCTCGAGCGCTTGCGCCGCGACTACCCGACGCTGCCTGTGGTGATGCTCACCACCACCGACGGCGACCTCGGCGATCGCCCGCAGGATCCGCTGGTGCACTTCTGCGAAAACGAGGTGGTCGACTCGCGCACGCTCGCCGCCGAGATCTCCCGCGCGCTGACGGTGCACCACGAGGCGCAGGAGGGGCCGGTGTTCTGGGGCCGCTCGCCGGCGATGGCCGAGCTGCGGCGGCAGCTCACGGTGCTGGCGCGGTCGCCGCTGCCGGTCTTGATCGAAGGCGAGACCGGCACCGGCAAGAGCTTCATCGCCGAGCACGTGTTGCATCCGCGCTCAGGGGCGAAGGGCCCCCTGGTGGTCACCGATCTCTCGACGGTGCCAGGGACGCTGATGCCCGCGCACCTCTTCGGCTCGCGGCGCGGCAGCTACACCGGCGCCACCGACGATCACGCGGGCGTCTTCGAGCAGGCGCACGGCGGGACGCTGTTCCTCGACGAGATCGCAAACCTCGACCTGGAATTGCAAAGGCAGCTCCTGCTGGTCCTGGAGCGCGGCACGGTGACGCGCCTGGGAGATTCGCGCGCGCGGCCCGCCGCGCCCAAGCTGGTGGCGGCGACCAACCTGGACCTGCAAGCGCTGGTGCGCGAGGGCCGCTTCCGGCAGGACCTCTACATGCGCCTCAATCCAGCGACCCGGCTGCGCGTGCCGCCGCTGCGCGACCGGCGGCAGGACCTGCCCGATCTCTTGAAGTTTGCCATTCTCGAATCCTTGCGCGCGGAACAGCTGCGGCCGCTGGTGCGCGCGTACCTCGCGCGCTTTCCCACGCCCGACGATTACCTCGAGGAGAACAGCGTGGTCGGCTTCGGCAAGCCGCAGGCGCGCACCGCGCGGCGCGATGCGTTCTCCGTCTTCCTCTCGCAGTCGGCGCTGACGCGTCTGCAGGGGCACGGGTGGCCCGGCAATCACCGCGAGCTGAAGCTGTTCGCGACCAACGCGCTGGTCTTCACGCTGGTGCAGCAGCTGGATTCCGGTGAACCGGCCTTCGGCCTCCGCCCGTCGCCGGCGAAGCCGGTTCCTCCTCCGGAGAAGGCGCGGCCCGAGCGCGCGCCGGCGGTGCTCACCATCGCCGATTCGTTGATCGATCAATTGCTGGGGCGCGACGTTCCGACGGGGACGCCGTTGCATGGTGTCGCCCACGCCTTGACTCCCAGCGCCAATGGCACGACGGGCACCAACCTCAGTGGAACGACGGGGACACCACCGCATGGTGTCTCCCATACCCGCCGCGTCGAGATCAGCCTGAAGCCGGGGCAGTCGTTCGCGGAGATCTCCGCGGACGTCGAGCGGCAATACCTGATCGCGCTCTTCCACGCGCACGAGGGCGACCTGGACGGCATGGCCGTCGAGCTGTTCGGACCTGGCGCCACCAGGCGCAAGGTGCACTTGCGCATGAACCAGCTGGGCCTGCGGTTGCGCAGCCTGCGAGGCGCCGGAGCGTGATCGCGCTTCTGGCAGCGCTTCTGGCGGCGGGCGCGGCGGAGCCGGGCCTGCAGCTGCTCCGCGAGGGGCGGACCGCGGAGGGCGCGGCCGTCTTGCAAAAAGCGTTGGCGAAAGATCCCCGCAACGCCTCGCTCGCCAACGACTACGGATCAGCCGCCGCGCGGCTGGGCAACCGCGCGGAGGCGGAGCGGGCCTACCTGCTCGCCATCCGTTTGAAACCTTCGCGCTGGTACGCCTACGCGAACCTCGCCGATCTCCTGTCTGAGGCGCCCGACCGATGGGACCGCGCGGACGAGACTCTGGCGCTGCTGGCGCGCGGCCTGGCGGCTTCGCCGCCTCTGGGGCGCATCAACCTCTCGCTGCGGATCGCGGACTTCGAGCGATCGGTGGGCCGCACTGCCGAGGCGCGCGAACGGCTGCTCGCGCTCTCGGAGCTGAAGCCCGGCGCGGAGCAGGCGCGCCGGATCCGCGAGCTCGAAGGTCGCATCGCTGACGAGGAGCACGCGCGTTCGCTCGCCGATTGGCCCGAGCCGAAGATCTCCGCGGCGCAGCAGGCCGAGCTGGCGGCGGCCGAGGACCAGCTCGCGCGCGGCGACGCGCGCGGGGCGCTGGCCGCGACCGAGGCGCTCTGCGCGCAGCAGCCCGCCTGGCGCGCCGCGCGCTGGCTGCGGGCGCGGGCCCTGGAAGCGATCGGGCGCGTCGACGAGGAGGCGCGCGAGCTGCGCATCCTCACGCAGCTCTCGCCCTCGCATGCAAATGCGTGGCGGCGGCTCGGCGAGATCCTCGCCGAACAGGGCGGGCTGCTCGAGGCGGACCGCGCCGACGAAGCGCTGCGGCAGGCGCTCTCACTCGAGCCGTCGTGGACGCAGCTCTGGCTCCTGCGCGCGCGGGTGGCGCTGCGGCTGGCCCGCTCGCAGGACGCGCTGAGGTGGCTCGATCGCTTCGAGCATGCCGGGGGCAGCAGCCCCGAGGCAGCGCGCCTTTTGTCGGTGGCGCGCGCGCAGGCCGCGCTTCCGGGGCAGAGCGCGACGCAGGCGCAGCCGCCGCAGCGCGAGCCGTCGCTGCAGGCGCGTGCCTTGTTCCAGCAGGCAGGCGCGGCGACGACCACGCCCGAGAGCGCGCGTGAGTCCTTGACGAAAGCGATCGACGACTCGCCCGCTTTCATCGACGCCGCCGCGGCGCTCTTCGCGCTCTCGGGCTCGGTGCCGGAAAAAACGCTGCAGGCGCTCTGGGACGACGGGCCCGGCCTCTTGGAGCTGGCCGCTCAGGTGCGGCGCGCGGGAGGATCGCCCACCGCGGTGGCGCCCTGGATCGGCCGCGCGGTGCAACTCCGCGCCCCGGAGGCGCCGTACGCGCGGGCCGCGCTGCGCATCGAGCAAGCCGACCGCGCGGGTGCGCTCGAGGATCTGATCGCCTATGCAGCCTCGCCGGAGCCCCAGCACCTCGACGCCGCGCGCGGGCTGCGGGAGCAGCTTTTGGCAAAGCCGCGGAGCGACGTGGCCCCCTTGCAGGCGCGGCTGCGGCTCGCGGAGGATCGGCCCGAGGCTGCCCTGGCCGCGCTGGGCTCGCGCTGCGAGGCGGGCGCGCCGGCGCAGCGGCTGATCGAGCTGGGTGAGGTGCACGAGTACTCGGGCGAGCTGCCGCAGGCGCTGGAGTGCTTCCGGCTGGCGGCGCCGGCGCCGGAAGCGCTGCAGCGGCTGGCGCGGGTCGCAGGGCGATCGCCGGATCCGCGCGCGGCGCCGGAGCTGCAGCAGGCGGCGGCGCTCGGCATCGCGCCGGCGCTGTGGGCGCTGGCGCGGATCGATCTCTCGCGCGGGAAGGCCGACGATGCGCTCGCCAACATCGACAAGTATCTCGCCGCGGCGGCCAGCGACGACCCGGGCCTCGCCGACGCGCGCGCCGCGCGGGACGACCTCTCGCGCAGCACCACCGCGGCGGCGAAATCGCGCTTGCGCCAACGCGCCGGCGCGGCGGCCGGCCTGGGCGCGCTGCTGCTCGCGCTGGCGGCGTTCCTCTGGTCCGGTGCGCCGCTCGAATCGGCGCTGCGCAAGGCGCCGCGCCTCTTCCCGCAGATGGCCCGCGCCGTCGGCGAAGTGCGGCACGACGTGATCAAGCACCGCGCCAGCGTGTTGGGGATGGCGGCGGAGCGGAGGGACGACGTCGCCCGCTCGCTGCTCTCGCCCGAGCCGGCGTCGCAGGCGGTGGCGCAGCGCTACCAGGCGCTGCGCGAGGCCGCGCGCGCGCAAGGCGTGTCCTTGCGGCGGCTGGGGCGCGAGCCCGTGTTCGGCCCGCTGGTGCGCGACCTGGCCCGCGCCGAGACCCTGCTGCGCGCACCGCGCGGCGGTGAAGCAGAGCTGCTCCGCATCGATCGGCGCATCCGCGAGGTGCACTCGCCGCGGCTGGCTGCGCTCTTGCGGCTCTCGCCGCGCACCAGGCTGGATGCGAGCGCCGTCGCCGGCTGGATCCGCGACGTCGAGGCGGAGATGCGGCGGGGCGGCGCGCCGTGGAAGGATCCGTCGATCCTGCTGCAGGGCATGGCGGTGGAGTTCCCGGTGGAGCGCCACGCGCTCTCGCTGATCTTCGCAAACCTGCTGCGCAACGCGCAGGCGGCGGCCCAGGGCGGCGAAGTCATCGTGCGGCTCGGCGAGGAGCGCGACGCCGCGGGCCGCAGCCTCACCGTGCTCCTGGTGGGTGACTCGGCAGCGAAGCTGGTTTTGTGCGAAGACGGCACCGAGTACACCGAGCGCTTCCAGCGCTTCCTCGGCGCCGAGTTCCGTTTCGTGCGCGCCGCGCATTTTGCCGAGATCCTGCAAAAGCTGCCCGGAGCGCGCGGGCTCCTGCTGGACCTCGACTTCCGCCGCACCGAACCTTCGCTGCTGGTCGACGAGCGCGGCCTTCCCACTGGCCGCGATGCCGCCGAGGTGCAAGGTATCTTGATCCTGCGCGCGCTGCGGGCGCGCGGCGTTCGACTGCCCGCGCTGCTCTTCGCCGACCTCGACGACCACGCGCGCGGCGTACGGCTCGAGGCGGAGCTTTCCCCGCTGCAGATCGTCTCCTCCAACGAGGGCCTGCCGCGGATCGCCGAGCGGCTGCGCGGGTTAGCCCACCAGCAGCGCGACCGGTAGCGTCGAGAAGAGCTCGTCCACCGCCAGCTTGCCGGCGCGGATCTCGCGCTCCTCTCCGGTGAAGGCGTCGCGCAGCCGGCCCCGCGCGGGCACCGCCAGCGTCGTTCCGGCAAACGCTTCCGGCGGCAAGCGCGCGCCGCGCAGTAGGCCCGCGACCAGGCGCGGCGCAACCGCAATGGCGAGCTTTCCACCCTCGCCGGTGCGGGCGAACGCGCAGAGGTTCGCCGCGCGCAGGCCGTACGCTGGGAGCGGCAGGTAGCCGCCGCCCGCGAACAGCTCGGGCGCGGCCTTGCGCGCCTGCAGCCCCGCATGCGTGAGCAGCAGCTTGATGCGCCCATCGTCCCAGCGCGCGTACAGCTCGCGCGCCAGCTCCGCCGGCGAGAGCCGCGAGGCGCGCACCTCGTCCAGCAGCCTGCGCCGCAGCTCGAAGTCCACCGGCCTGCGGTTGTCGGGATCGACCAGCGCGAAGTCCCACAGCTCGTTGCCCTGGTAGAAGTCCGGCACGCCCGGCGAGGCCAGCTTGAGCAGGACCTGCGAGAGGGAGTTGTGCATCCCGATCTCGGCGATACGCCGGGCGAACGGCAGGAGCCCCTTCCACAGCGCGTGCTTGGCCGGCAGCGCGAAGACACCTTCGACGAAGCCGCGCAGCGCGTCCTCCCACCGCTGGTCCTCCTGGATCCAGCTGGTGTTGACCTTGGCTTCCTTGGCCGACTTGAAGATGTACTGCTGCAAGCGGTCGCGCAGGCTGGTCAACGCATCCCGGGCGGGAAGCTCCGCGCCGTTGGGCCACGCCCCGACCAGCGTCTGCAGAAAAAGCATCTGCTCGTTGCGGTCGGGCGCCCACCGCCCGTCCACCTCGCGGCGCAGCCCCTCCGTGCGACGGGCAAAGGAGATGGCGGCCTTTCGCCAATCGTCCGGCAGCTCGGAGAGGGCGTCGATGCGGGCGCGGATGTCCTCGCCGCGCTTGGTGTCGTGCGTGGCGGTGGACAGCATCGAGCGCGGCCACTTCTCGGCACGCAGCGCGTTCTGCTGGTGGAACGCCTCGACGGTGGTGCCGAAGTGTTCGGGCTCGCCGCCCACCTCGTTGAGCGAGACCAAGCGGTTGTAGACGTAGAAGGCGGTGTCCTCGAGTCCTTTGGCCATCACCGGGCCGAGGATCTGCTGCAGCTTGAGGGCGAAGGCGTGCTGCGCCGGCCGCTCGCTCTCTTCGACGTAGACGGCGAACTTCTGCAGCAATATGTCCGCTATGAAGTCGTAGATCGACGCGTTCTCGGCCGGATTGCGCCGCTTGGCGCAGGCCACTGCCTGCAGCACGTAGCGCCGGTCGCGCTCCTCGACGTGCCCGGGCTCCTCGAGATAGGTGCGGTACACCGGGAAGCAGGCGATCAGCTCGATGAGCGCCGCGCGCAGCGAGTAGAGGGTGAAGTCGCGCGTCCAGCGGTTGCCTTCGGAGATGCGGTTGAGCTGGCGGGCGAGCAGGTTCATCTCCGCCGCCATCGCCGTGTAGAGGATCAATTTCTTCTTCTGGTACACCAGCTCGGCGAAATCGATCTCGCCATGGATGAATCGATAATAGATCTTCTGCAACTTCTCCTGGTTCTCGCGCGCGACGAAGATGCCGTTCAAGAGATTGAGGAAGTCGTAGCCGGTGGTGCCCGACACCGCCCAGTCGCCCGGCAGCGTCTCGGTGCGGGCGAGGATCTTCTCGGCGACGACGAAGAGGGGCCGCAAAAGCCGCGGGTCCTCGCTGCGCGAAAGCTCCTCGCGCACCACCGGCTCGAGCTCTTCCCAGCGCAGGCCGCGCTCCAGAGCGCGCGCCCGGGCACGCTGAAGGACGTGCGCATCCTGCAGCAGCCGGAAGTAGCGCCGCGGATAGGCGAGGCCGTCGGGATGATCGATGCGCAGGCCGCTGAGCCGGCCCTCGGCGAGGAGCCGCAGCGGCAGCCGGTGCGCGTGGTCGAAGACCTGCTCGTCCTCCATGCGGATGGCGGCGAGCGAGTTGATGTCGAAGAACCTCCGGTAGTTGATCTCCTCCGACGACACCCGCCAGTGCGCCAGCCGGTACGCCTGGGCGTCGAGGAGCTTGTCGAGCAGGTCGAAGCTGCGCGCGTTTCCGGGCCTGCCGTTGAAGCTGCGGACGTTCTCCTCGAGTTGCGCGCGCATCTGCGGGCTCGAGGCGCACAGCGCCGCGACCCGCCGCTTGACCACTTCCTTCTCGCGGCGGCGCTCGTCCTGCCGCGCCGGATCCTGCTCCCGGCGCGAGGGCATGTTTTCCAACTCGAAGAGGATGCTGCGCAGTTCGTCCAGCGCTTCGCTCTGGCCGGGGCGGGTGGCGAGCTCGTCGATTCGATATTGCAAAATCTGGCCGTACGAGCGCGGATTCACCGGGAAGAGATGATCGAAATAGCGGATGCGGAATGCCCCTTCGACCAGCTCGAGCTTGATCTCGCCTCGCTCCAGCACCGCCCCGTACCGGTCCCCGAGCACCGGCACCAGCACCTTGTCGGCCAGCTCCTCCTTGACCGGATGCCACTCGATGTCGAAGAAGCGAGCCGCGTGCGCGGAGGGGCCGTTCTCGAGGAGATCGAGCCAGAGCGAATTCCCGCTGCCCAGGCCCATGTGGTTGGGGACGATGTCGAGAACGTGACCCAGACCGGCTTCCTGCAGTCGGGCGGACAGGCGGGCGTACCCTTCCTCGCCGCCCAGCTCGGCGTTCAGGCGGCCGTGATCGATGACGTCGTAGCCGTGCATCGAACCCGGGGCGGCCTGCAGGATCGGGCTGGTGTAGAGGTCGGAGATCCCCAGATCGGCGAGGTAGCGGGCGATGCTGGCTGCTGCGTCGAAGCCGAAGCCTAGCAGCCGGCGAGCCTGCTCAGGTTCGACCTCGCGCTCCACCCGCATTCCCGTCCTCGAGCGTGTCACGGACACACGCAGCCGTTAAGCGCCCCGGGCGCCGCGGTCGTTCCGCTCCGCAAGATGTGCAAGCTGTCGTGCAGTTGCCACCGGCTCGGGGGCAGAAAAGAGTTCATCGACCGTCCAGGGCAACCGAAACGTCCAGTTGTGGGCGCCGACGGTGCCGGGCGTGTTCATGCGGTCCTTCCAGCCCAAAGCGTCGGTGATCGGCGTCAAGAGCGCGTCGCTCGACGCCGCATAGGCCAGCTCGAGCAGCGCATCGCGCGTCCGCGGCGTGTAGCGCGCCTGGTCCGGCCCGGGCAGCACGGCGAGCTGCGGCTGCTTGAGCTGGTGCTCGCGCTCCCAGTCCGCGAGCGACTCCCACCAGGTCCACAGGGACTCGGTGTCGTGCGTGCCGGTGACGGCGACCGAGACGTGCGGGAATCGGGTCACGTCGCGGGGGACGCCGAGATCGTTCTCCCAGCGCAGCACCTTGGTGCCCGGGATCTCCTGCTCCGCGAGCGACAGGCGCACGAAGTCGGGCACCGTCCCCAGGTCCTCGGCGAGCACCTCGGCGTTTTCGCCCAGCAGGGAGAGGATGCGCTCGCCCTGCTCCCGCTGGCGCGGCTCGCCTTCGGGCACGAAGAAAGGCGCGCTCTTGTTCACCGGCCGCGCGTAGGTCCGGTAGAGCCCGACCACGTGATCGACGCGGAAGGCGTCGAACAGCTCGGCAGCCCGGCGAGCCCGCAGGCGCAGCCAAGGATCGCCCTGGGCGCGCATCTCGTCCCAGGACGGCACCGGCAGGCCCCAGTCCTGTCCCTCGGCGCTGTAGGCGTCGGGCGGGACGCCGACGGTGGCGTCGAAGCGGAAGAGGTGCTGGAGGCTCCACACGTCGGCGGAATCTTCCGCCACCATGAACGGCAGGTCGCCCAGCACCTGCACGCCTTGTGAATTTGCGGCGCGGCGTCCCTCGCGCCACTGCTGGTCGGCGATCCACTGCACGTAGACCAGCTCGTCGATGGCCTCGCGCAGCTCGCCGCGCGCCCGCGCGATCGCTGCAGGGTCGCGGTCGCGCAGCTCGGGCTCCCAGTCGCGCCAGCTCTTCTGGCGGCGCTCGTGGAGCGCGCGGTAGACGGCCCAGTCCTCGATCCAATCGCGATGCTGCTCGCGGAAGCTGCGCAGCTTCTCCAGGCCGCCGCCCTTGGCAAACTTCGCAAAGCCGCGCGCCAGCGCGCTGCGCTTGACCGACCGGTATTTTGTAAAATCGACGCGGTGAGAGGCCCGCGCCTCGTCGAGCGCGGATTTCTCGGCATCGGTCAGCGCGCCGATCTCTTCCACCGAGCGCAGATCGACGAACACCGGCTCCAGCGCGCAGGAGCTGGACGCTGCGTACGGACTGTCCTGCCCGGGCGACACCTCGTTCAGGGGCAAGTGCTGCCAGAGCGTGCAGCCCGCGGAGACGAGCCAGCGGGCCACCGCCCCGGCGTCGGCGTAGCTGCCCAGATCGCCCGACCCGCCCCGCACCGACGAGAGCGGAAGCAGCAGTCCTGCCCTGCGGCCGAGCGTGAAGCGGTGTCCCACGAGACGACTCCTGCCTTCGATGCGGCGTCCCTTTTACCTGCCGCATCCCGGTGCGCAAGGGGCGATTGCGCCGGCGGTGCGCTTCGGATAGAGCCACGCGCATGGCGGAGAAGGCGGCGACGGCGCCGAAGCAGACGACGGAGGAGCCGGCTTTGCCGGCGACGGGCGAAAGCCAAAGGCTGAAGCAGACGACGGAGGAGCCGGCTTTGCCGGCGACGGGCGAAAGCCAAAGGCTGAAGCAGACGACGGAGGAGCCGGCTTTGCCGGCGACGGGCGAAAGCCAAAGGCTGAAGCAGACGATGGAGGAACCGGCCTTGCCGGCGACGGGCGGAAGCCGAAGGCTGAAGCAGACGACCGACCACGGCGAGATCATCCATTTCGCAGGCCGGCTGCGCCTCTTTCCCGTGGTGCTGAAGAGCGACGCCCTTCACATCAGGCTCGCCGCGCGCGACGACGTGAAGGAGGGCGAGGTCCGCGTCGGCTGGCCGGCTTACTTCCGACCGTTCATCGACCGCCGCCTCGTCTTCCTTTATGACGAGGCGGGCGGGCAGGCGGTGACCCGCGCGCAGGCCCGCGCTGCCCTTGCGCAGGGGCCCGCGGGGCCGGCCGGCGCGGCTTCGACGGCTTAGCGGCGATGTCTTCGGGCGTGAGCCACCGATCCGTCTGCATCACGCCCTTCTGCGCCAGCGACAGCGTGATGCGCCGCCGCGCCGGATCGGCGGAGACCACCTCGACCAGGATGCTGTCCCCGACCGCGTAGCTGCGGCCGCTGGTGCCGACGATCACCCGCTGCAGCTCCTTGTCGAGCTTGACGCCCTCGCCCAGCGACTCCGCCGGCACCAGGCCCTCGACGTAGACATCCTGCAGCTCGCAGAAGAGGCCGAAGTCCGCGACGCCGGAGATGACCGCCTTGAACTTCTCGCCGACCTTGTCCTGCATGTAGAGCGCCGAGTAGAACGCGTCGACGTCGCGCTCCGCCTTCATCGCCGCGCGCTCGCGGTCCGAGCACTGCGCCGCGACGCCGGCGAGGAACGCCTCCTGCTCGTCGCGCTCGTGCTCGCGCAGCGGCTGCCCGCCGCGGGCCCAGTGCTCCTTGAGCAGCCGGTGCACCATCAGATCGGGATAGCGGCGGATGGGCGAGGTGAAGTGCAGGTAGTGCGGCGCCGCCAGCCCGTAGTGGCCGATGTTGTCGGGGCTGTACTGCGCCTGCATCATCGCCCGCAAGAGGAGCGAATTGAGCGCCTTCTGCGCCGGCTTTCCTTCCACCGCTTTGAGAAATTCATTGAGCACGCCCGGCGTCAGCTGATCGCCCGCGGGCAGCGTGAAGCCGTGCGACCGCGCCAGCGCCGCGAAGGCGTCGAGCTTCTCCTCGTCGGGCTGGTCGTGGATCCGGTAGACGGTCGGCAATCCCCGCACGTCGAAGAAGCGGGCCACTCCCTCGTTGGCGGCGAGCATGAATTCCTCGACCAGCCGGTGCGCGTCGTTGCGCGGGCGGCGCGCGATCTCCGCCACCTTGCCCTCGTCGTCGAGGATGATCTTCGCCTCGGGCAGGTCGAACTCGATGGCGCCGCGCGCTTTGCGCTGTTCGGTGAGCTTCTTCGATAATTCGTGCGCCACTTGAAGGTCGCCGAGCAGCGGCTTCAAATCCGCATCGGGCTCGCCCGAGAGGGCCTCCGCCACCCGCGTATAGGTGAGCCGCGCGTGGCTGCGCATCACCGCGTCGTAGAGGTCGGCGTGCAGCGGCTTGCCGTCCTTGTCGAGCGCCAGATCGCAGACCATGCACAGGCGATCGACGTCGGGATTCAGCGAGCAGATGCCGTTGGAGAGCCGCTCCGGCAGCATGGGCAGCACGGTGCCCGGGAAGTAGACGCTGGTCGCGCGCCGCAGCGCCTCGCGGTCGAGCGGGCCGCCGGTCCGCACGTAGTGGGAGACGTCGGCGATGGCCACCACCAGCCGGTAGCCCGAGGGCGTGCGCGAGACGTGCACCGCGTCGTCGAAGTCGCGCGCATCCTCGCCGTCGATGGTGACCAGCGGCAGGTGGCGCAGGTCGCGCCGCGCGGTGACCTCCTCCGGGTGGACGTGGTCGGGGATGCTTTGCGCCGCGAGCACCGTCGCCGGATCGAACTCGTCGGAGAAACCCTCGGCATAGGCGCTGGCGAGGATCTCGAAGCGCGGGTCGCCGCGGTTGCCGAGCACGGAGATGATCTCGCCCGAGAGGGGACCCTTGCGATCGCGGTGCAGGCGCACCTTGACCATCTCGCCGTCGCGCGCCTTGGGATGGCAGGGCACCGCGATGTTCTCGGCCAGGTTGCGGTCGTGGGGGATCACCCAGCAGGCCTTGCCCTTGGCCTGGTAGATGCCGAGCGCGAGCTGGCGGCGGCGCTCGACCACGTCGATGACCTCGCCGGCGAGCCGTCCGTCGCGGCCCTTGACCGCGCGGACCAGCACCACGTCGCCGTCGAGCGCGCCCTGGATGAACTGCGGCGGCACGAAGAGATCGTTGTCGCGCCCGCCCTCGCCCAGGAGCGGCGAGACGAATCCGTAGCCCTCCGGCTTGATGTGGATGACGCCGGTGACTTCGGCGCCGGGCTTGCGCGCGGCCGGGGCCACCTCGCCCTTCTGCTGCTCGCGGCGGGCGCGGGCGCCGGGCGCCTTCCACCAGGGCAGCCGGAGCCCGCCGCGCCTGCGGCTTGTGCTCATCGGTCGACTTGCGCTCCTCGCGCGGCTGGGAACGGCGCTCCTCGCGCGGCTTGTGCTCCTCGCGCGGATGGGAGGACCGGTGCTCCTCGCGCGGCGGCGACCGCTTCTCCGCCTTGGACGAAAGCTCGCGGTAGAGCGCGCCGTCGAACGCGGCGCGCCCTTCTTTCAGCAGCTGGGCGAGGGCCCGGCGGAGCGGCAGGTGATCGCCGCGGCCCAGCCGGAGCTGGCCCGCGAGCTGCTTCAAAGAGAGGCCCTTCCCTCGCACGCGTCGCAGCGCGGAGAGGACGTCCTCGGAATTCAAGTTCATGGGTTCTATTTAGACTTTCTTGGGCGCCGTGTCGGCAGCCGGAGCGTCCGCGGAGGCGCCGGTGTCGGGCTTCGAGCACGCGAAGCCAGGCACGTGCTTGCCGAGAAAGCTCGACAGCGACCGCATCAGCTCCGCCGGCATATCGCGCGCGAGCGCCTTGCGGCAGAGCCCGCGGGTCGCTTTGTAGGTGCGCACGAAGGTGATGCAGGGAGGGCAATAGCTGAGGTGGTCTTCCAGCGCCTTGGCCCGCTCGGGAGACAGCGTCCCCTCGACGTACTCGCCGACGAGGTCCACACACTCTTTGCAGTGATGAATCGAGCTGGTCAAAAGGGGTGTCCCGTGTGGGTCCGGCACTGTAACCGACCTGCAATAAAAGATGCACCTCGTTCCGGTCGGATTCGGGAGCGGCGCGTCATTTCGCCGGAGCGTCGAAGAATTCGCCCAGCTTCTCGCGCAGCGCAAGCCGCGCCCGGTGCAGGCGGGACTTGACTGCCGGCACCGTCAGATCCAGCGCTTGCGCGATGTCCTCGTTGGAGAGGCCGTCGACGTCCTTGAGCAGGAAGACCGTCCGGTAGTCTTCGGGCAGCTCCTCCACCGCCTTGTTGATGGCGGCGCCCAGTTGCCCCGACATCATCCGCTCGTCGGCGCGCTGCGACCAGTCGCTGGCGGAGCTCGGCTCGAGGTGCCCCTCGGCGGAGAAGCGAGGGCCTGCCAGCTCGAGCGGCTGGTCGGCGAGCGCGTCTGGAGCGCGGCGCTTCCTGCGCAGTCGCATGAGCGCGCTGTTTGCCGCGATGCGATAGAGCCAGCTGGAGAACTGCGCCTCGCCGCGGAAGAGCGGCAGCTTCTGGTAGGCGTTGAGGAAGGCCTCCTGCAGGATCTCCTGCGCGTCGGCCTCCGATCCGGTCATGCGCAGCGCCAGCCGGTAGAGCTGCCGCTGGTGGCGCTCGACCAGCGTAGCGAACGCCGTGCCGTCGCCCTTCTGCGCACGCTCCACCAGCTCGCGGTCGCCGGGCTGGCCGTCGGCGCGCGGTTCTTCGGGCGCAGGCGTATGTGTCTGCTCTTCCAAGGGGCGGGCAAACTAAAGCAGCGATCTGCGACGGTCAAGAGCAGACGGGAGCGGGCCCCCGGCATCGGGCCGGGCTTCTGGCCTAGAAGCTCACATCTCGGGCCTCAGGCCTCAGGCGTCGGGCCTCGGGCTTCGGGGCCTCAGGCGTCGGGCCTCGGGCTTCGGGGCCTCAGGCGTCGGGCCTCAGGCGTCGGGCTTGAAGTTTCACGCTCAAGCTCGAGGCGGAAGGATCTTGCCGGGGTTCAGCAAATCGTCCGGGTCGAAGGCCTTCTTCAAGCGGCGTTGCAGCTCGATCACGTCGCGCGATTGCTCCTTGGCGAGGAAGGCGCGCTTGGCCAACCCGATGCCATGCTCGCCGGTGATGGTGCCGCCGAGATCGATGGCGGCCTGCAGGACCTCTTCGACCGCAGCGTGGCTCTTCGCGCGCTCCTCGGCGGATCCGAAGAGCAAGTTGACGTGCAGGTTGCCGTCGCCGGCGTGGCCGTAGCAGGCGGTGGGGAGGTCGTAGCGCGCGCCGATCTCGCGGACGCGGCGGATCAGCTCGACCAGCTTGCCGCGCGGCACGGCGACGTCCTCGCTGACCTTGAAAGGGCGGACATTCATCAGCGCCACCGAGATCATGCGGCGCGTCTCCCAGATGCGGCGGCGTTGCGCCTCGTCCTGGGCGGCCACCACGTCGATGGCGCCGGCCTCGGTGCACATCTCCCCGCTCCTGGCCAGCTCCACCAT
>WNFI01413431.1_pt1 | contig 26394 bp, 32 predicted proteins | sample 5400471 | NCBI WGS metagenome assembly WNFI01 (sample SAMN13153348, study PRJNA577476) | soil metagenome | isolation source: 100 cm saprolite on Douglas fir-dominated hillslope | place: USA:California | collected 2013-09-17 | reverse complement strand
AACTACATCCCTCCCCTTCCTTATTAACTTCTTCATCCCTCTCGTGGGCACAGAGAGCTTCAGCAGTATAGATCTCATGCGCGACTCGATCTGGATGGCTGTGCGCCATGTGTGTGAGCCACTCAAGGGGGTGGTGAGCTGACGCAAGTTCGGCCTCGTACGAAGGGTGAGTGTAGGATGACAGGAGAGGGAGAGGAGATACATCTATTTCAGGTTTATCTGAGGACGAGAGCAACGTCGTGGAGGTGGAGGACTCGTCGAATGCCCCTTCGAGCCCGAGTTCCGATGCTTTGATAGCGAAACGTCCAATTGATTAGATGATGCTTCAGAGCCAGAGTAAGAAGAACGTACCACCCGCTGATCCGTTGCTCGCACTCTCCTGATTCGATTGCAAAGGCACAGATAAAGCCTGACATATGAACTCAACACTACACCCGTCCTCTGGATCCCTTAGGACTGCCTCAAGTAAAGCCCTGACTTGGTGCGCGAACATACGGGTGGCGCCGAGGATGAGCGTTTCTAACTCGAGTATCGGACTGAGTCGAGGATGAGCTGTAGTATCAATACCCATCTTCACCCGTTTCGTCACAGCAGCAGCGCCGTCACTAGAATTGATTGACTCATCCTCAGAAGATCCGGCCCAATCCCAAAAGAAGATACAAGGGAATGGAAACTGCTCCGAATCAGCATCAAGGCCGATACGTTCCCGGATGGTCGTAAGAGTCAACTTCCGTGTTACGGCTTCGCTTGGCTGAGAGCTCCGTTCTGTCGGTAATTCCAAACCAGGCTCACCGGACACGAAAGTAGCTGTATCACTATTTGTATCAGTATTCTTTCGGATTCGGTATATCAGGTGAAGAAACATGATTACTTGTTGATGCTGTAGATCTGAGAAGATCAAGGAGGTTGAGCCATGAGTAGGTACCCCTATTCTGCTGCTGCGTTTCATAGGAGAATCCTTGTGCTCCATTTTCTTGAGCCGAAGGCGACAACGAAGGGGTGATTGTGCTTGGAAGAGGTAATTGGAATCTGAAACATCCAAGGAGGTGAGTGAACTCCTCCAGCGCTTCCTGAGGCCCAGCGGTGGTGGATTTATTTCGTAGAGCTAGGGCATCTTCCATGATTTCGGCGAAAAGAAAGTCATTCGCTTCGGAATACAGCAGAAGGAGACATCCAAACGCCACTTTGGTGAGCAGCCGAACATCTAGTTGGATATCACGGTCACTAGTCTTTGCATTGGCGATGAATTCTTGAGGCAATTTAACCGCAAGATGGTGCTCGAGTCGTGGGCCCTCGACTCGCTTTCGAGAGGAGGACAGGTTGGGTAATGGCTTGTAGCGGTAGTTGTCGAACGGGTCGAGCGTGGGTGTTCCTGCAGACATTGGTGTATGTGTTTGACGTCTAGACAGGGGCAGGAGCGATCGAAGGACGGTTACCAAAAATACCTACAACTAGTTGCCTATCACAGTTATGGATCTTATCTAACACATTGATTACATCATGCATGAAAGGTCGAGCCAACATCCATCCATTCTACCTGGACGTCTAATGGATGAGAGAACGCACACGCAATTAGAATGGTAACACACCGTCCATTGTTAGCTTGGAATCCCCCGGACTTCTGGCGAGATACACTCCGAGCGTTCAAAGCGCCTTCCGGGGTTTAAAGCAAATCTCACCCGATCCTCGGATCACGTTTCTCTTCATCCTAATACATGCAATCCTTCACTAGCGTGCATCGGTAGAGAACACAGTCCGGCCAGAATAACTTCTGTGTTCGTGAGGCGCATCTGCTGTGAATGCATCATTGAGGCTGTGCCACATCCATCGCGAATTGAAAACTGAAACCGGCCGTTCAGGCCGATGCTGCGTTAGGCCAGACTTTCCTCCTGTTCTAGACGCCTGCTTCCACTGGCGTCAGTCTATTAGTAAGCGAAACATAGTGTCATTGCGACCGTATCCCTGAGACAACTTGAAGGATGCCCAAGCCAAGCGCGTCCCGAGTCTACGCCGACGTAAACGAACGACTTGGTTCGACATGGTATGATTATGGTAGGCTTCATTGCACGTCAACCACCAAGCCGCTAGCTGAGCGCCGAGTATTGCGTGACTCTGTAAGATTCACTCCAAGTCCAGTGGGGCCAACAGGACCAATATGAGGTCATGCGGAAGGTTGGCAGGGGGAAATACTCAGAGGTAGTCATTTAGCGCCCATATTTTCTACCTTATCCCTTGGAAGCACCTAATAGCCACCCCGTGTATTCAAACCAGGTCCTCGAAGGCATCCATGTAACGATGGACGAACCTTGCATTATCAAGGTCCTCAAGCCTGTCAAGAAAAAGAAGATCAAGCGCGAGATCAAGATTCTCCAAAACATCGCAGGTGGTCCCAATGTCATCAACCTTCTCGACGTCGTGCGGGATACAAATTCCAAGATACCCAGCTTAATCATGGAATATGTGCACAACACAGATTTCAGGGTGCTTTATCCAAAGTTCACAGATTTCGATGTCAGATATTATATATTTGAGCTGTTGAAGGTACGTGAGTTGTGAGCTCACTGGAATGTGGGACATGACGAGTTAATATATGTCTTGGAATGGGTAGGCGTTAGACTTCTGCCACTCCAAAGGCATAATGCATCGAGACGTAAAGCCTCACAACGTCATGATTGACCACGAGAAACGCAAGGTATTCTGGCTTCTTCCCTATCCTTTTGTTACTTTCTTCCCTCATTTTCATCTCTTCTTTTCCTGGTAGCTCCGTCTCATAGATTGGGGCCTGGCGGAGTTCTACCACCCTGAGACTGAGTACAACGTCCGCGTAGCTTCGCGGTGCTTCAAAAGCCCCGAGCTCCTCGTGGATTACCAGATGTATGATTACAGTCTTGACATGTGGAGTCTCGGGTCCATGTTCGCTTCAATGGTACGTGTCTCACGATAAATGGGATACGGGTCCCCGACATTGGCGGTTAGATCTTCCGGAAAGACCCCTTCTTCCATGGACACGATAACTACGACCAGCTCGTGAAGATTGCTAAGGTTCTGGGCACAGACGAGCTTTACGTCTACCTCGAGAAATACGACATAGAACTCGATGCGCACTTTGATGAGGTCCTCTCTAGGTACTTTGCGGAACCCATCTCTGCACACTTACCAGGTTCTGACAATGTACGCAGACACCAGCGTAGACCGTGGTCTCGCTTCATTACCTCCGATAACCAGCGCTTCGTCTCGAACGAAGCGGTCGACTTCTTGGATAAGTTGCTTCGGTACGACCACCAGGAGCGCTTGACGGCGAAGGAAGCGATGGGCCATCCCTATTTTGGTGAGTTTTCTTTTTTTCTGACTGTCGTACCAGTGTTGTGCTTATAATCTGGATGGATTGTGTTGTTCCTTTCTTTAGTTCCAGTCAAAAAAGCAGCACAGGTGGAAGCCCAGAATCAGAATTCAAATGGTGGATGGAATTCTGTCTAATGCTGGAGCGTCGAGGGGTCAACAGGTGCTAATCTGCAATGGTTTCTTCCTTTCATTTTGGTATAATCATGAACTTACCGATATTGGACCTACATGAAGTGCGCAACTAGATGTTGTGTAGCTCTCTTACATTTGAAACATATATAACTCAGTGACCTAGGGAAAATACAACATAGCACAACACATGGGGATAGGAATGCAAAAGCATCTGTACCTCTCACTCTTCGTCCTCGCTCTCGTCAGACCCCTTTTCAGATCTTCCGCCATCCCCATTGTAAGGCATAGCAGATGCCGGCTTGACGAACCCAGGCAGAGATGGAAGAGAAACAGCGCCAGCACCACCAATAACTTGATTCTGTTTCCAAGCGTGGGCCATCTGAAGGAACTTGAAGCCAGCCGGGTTCGCTTTCTTTTCGTCGTCCGCAAAAATCATGTCCCAATCTATTTTGAGAACAGAAAAGGGGAAAGTGTTTTCACAAAGCAATACCAGATGAGTAGTTAAATGCACGCACATTCTTCCATGTCACCGGCGTCGTTGATCTTTCTACGACGCTTTGTTGCTTGTGGCATCAAAGATTGGACGTGCGCGACCTGTTCCGAACTTCCGTGCTCTTGTTCATATGCTTTCCATGCTTCGAGCAGAGCAACGCGCTGTAGGAAGGTGGTTAGCATACCACAGAGAGAGTCATGGATACCACACACATCTGTCCATTCTCGACCTTTCAGGTCTTCATAACCCCTCTCGAAGACGGAACGTGCCTTCTCCGGATCACCAGTATCCCTGTCCGCCTCATCGCCTCCTTCCTCGTCACTGTCCTCATCTCCCCCTATTCGTGCACCCTCAAAGAGGGCGTAGGCAATCCATACCTTGACATGTCCGCTTCTGAAAAGTAGTCTCTCGTATAATGCTCGGGCTCGCTCGCGTTCGCCTTCCTCAACTTCGAGATCGATGTAAGCCTTCCAAAGAAGCTCCGGCATGTCAAGAGCTGTTTGAGAGGCGGCAAGCTCGAATATGGCTCGGGTTCGAGAGAGGTCACCTAGAGTCGATTCGAGCTCAGCGAACTTAATCCAGGCTGAACAGTTCGTTGGGTCATACTGGGAGAAAATTAGAAATGGATCCGAGGACTCGTGAGAAGGATACTCGCTTCTAAATACTTCTCATAAAGAGTACGAACGCGGTCAAACTCTCGGAGCTGCAATTGTTGGAAGTCAGACATATCGTGAGTGACAGCGTTGGTCATTCACCTCTAGCTCAAGTTGGATATAACCTTTGAACAATGCTTCCTTTGGGCACATCCCGATACCGGCTCCAAGGATCTTTCGAGCGGTCTGTAAATCCATTTGCCGTATCTCAAGTCTAGCGAACATAATCCATAGTTTAGCGAAGGTAAATCGTTTGTGGGGGACAAGTTGGATTGCAGTCCCATAGATCTGACGTGCTCTCGCAATATCCTAAGAAACATGTGATTCAGTGGGTACATGGTAGGCAATTGGCCAAGTTTGCTCACCTTGGTCTCAATTTCCTCGAATAGGGCGTAGTTGAGCCACAAAAATATGTATCTTCTCCAGTATCGTTTCTCAGATGCAGGCGGGACCTGGGCCACTGCTCTCTCGTACACTTCCCGCACCCTGTCGACCGCTGCAGTCTCTCCATTTGAGCCACTCTCAGCACGGAATACATCTTCCTCTAGTCGGACATAGTCAAACCAAACATCGTAATTATGCGGATCTTGCGAGATTTCTTCTTCGTATTGTATTCGTCTCTTTCCGAGTACAGTAGCTTCCACACCTGTGCGGTCACCGTGCTGCTTTTCGAACTTTGTGTATGCGGCGTACAGGGAGGCGGACTTGGAACGAGGGAGGCGGGATAGAGCAAACTAAAGGTAAAGTGGCATGAGGAATGACATTAGCGGTGTTAAAGACAAACGGACCTTGTAAATGATGCGCGCACGTTCATATTCCTTAAGTCGTATTTCCATCTTCGCAAATGCAGCAAATACAGCTTGGGCTTTCTCCACTTGCTCTTCATCATCTCCAAAGAACTCAAGAGCTGTCTGGAAGACCTCACGGCATTTTTCTAGTGCACCTCATAAACTTACGGTTGCTTCGTAGCGAATTAATACTCACCGAGATTGCCCCGCTCTTCCTCAAATTTCGCCCATTTGACCCACACTCGCGGATCGGGTCTGACAGCAACCCATCTCTCATAAATAGTACTGGCGCGGTCAAGTTCTCCGTAGCGCTCTTCCAATTTGACATATGCTTGCCATGACTTGTCATCTGGCTCCCACTTCATCCACCTCTCAAACACTTGCCGCGCACCAGGTACATTTTGGAGCAATTCTTCCAAGTAGACATACTTGTACCACAGCTGATCGATTCTAGGAAGAAGAGTGACAGCGCGGTCGAAAAGATTACGGGCGTGTTGAACGTTGCGGGACTTGAGTTCCTTGATTGCCACGCATCAGAAATGGGGGTTCAGAAAGAGTCCGTTTCTTCCATACGACGCCACGTACCATTTCGGTATAACTAAGCCATAGTCGAACATTTCTGGGATCCACGTCTAATGCTCGTTCATACACCGACCTCGATCGGTCGTATTCACCTTGGTTAGCCTCCCAAGATGCGTAGGCGGTCCATTCTTTAATCTGTAATAGTGAAAGGAATCAGTCTGTTGTAAGAATGTGCGGGAATGTTTCCGGCCACACACATTTCCTCTTGTTCTGCGAATGCGTTCCTCGAACTCCTTCCGTTTTCGTCCACGATACTCATTCAGCTCTTCAAAATCCTCTACCCTTTGTTTTGGGGCACGGAATGCAACCTCTTGTCGTTCTTGGGCCTAATAAGGGCCCATGTAAGGGAGAGTTCTGATAGGACAGAACGAAGCTTACCTCACGCAACAGCTGTTCCGCGGTAATTTGAATCGCCGCGGGAGCCCTGTTCTTCACACGAGGTGCACGGGAATCCGACATGGCGCAAGATGGAAATAGAACTGAGCCAGGAGTAGACTGACGCTGTCTCTATAATGGGCGTCAAAAGAGTAAATTTGCATCACATGACACGACATCAGTCAATCCACAAGTCTGACATGCCAATCTCATTTATCCAATGAACTGGGCTGTGGCATACGTTCGTCTTACCTTTCGCTAATGCACAGGCTTTTTCCGAGACCCAACGGCATTATCCACCGCCGTACTCACAGGGTTGAAGGCGTCGAGACAAGTTGACAGTAAGAAGCCTCAACACGTCTTTTCATGATTAACAACACGCCATACCTCTTAGCTCCCTAGTGCTCACACATGGAGCACTAAAACGGCAATGACTCTTGGGATAGTGGGTGTGTCTACTGACAAGTAATATATTTACAATTTGTGTCAGTGAGAATATAATTTGCAGATAACCTGAGACCGCGCATCCCGATCTTCCTGTCTTTCGGTGAGAGTAGGGCCAGCAGTAGACTCTCAATGCATCTACGATAAAGTCGAGCTTGCGTGATCGAGTTACTTATGGCGACTAGTGAGGTCCGGATGCAGACTCTGACTTCGGTTTGGTTCGTCCACAGAGTGACGAGTAGTGCCGATTATTCTGAATTAGTCTTCTTACTGTAATATTCATGGTTACAGGTGGAATAAATGCTATCGGAGACTCAGAAACCGCGTATAATGACACGAGAAGATGGGCTGGTGTAGCCGGTGTCAAAGGTCCGACATGGGCAAAGATGCCGCTGCTTACAGTGACTATGCTCGGTATGCAGATCGTCTGGAGCGTTGAGATGGGATACGGTGGGCCCTCTTGGGGACGCTACGCTTCCTGTTTGGCAGCCGACTCATTCATACCCACAGCATCGCCCTATTTGCTGTCCCTTGGGCTGTCCAAGGTGAGCACCCATCCGTTGTTTTGACGATTTTGCTTGTGCGTTAAGAAACCTTCTCCCTCCAAGTCGTGGATGTCCATGGTTTTCGTTGCGGGGCCACTCTCTGGGCTGATTATGCAGCCTGTTATAGGTCCTATCCATCCTTCCTCTCATAGAACAAATTTAAATGAAATGCCGTTCCCTTTAGGGGCTTTGTCTGACCGCTGTACCTCGAAGTTTGGACGACGGAGACCTTTTATGATGTTGGGGTGTTCCATATGTTTTATATCCCTTTTGTTGCTCGGTTACACGAAACACTTCACTCTCATCTTTGGCTTGAGTACCGATGCAGTATGTTCTACCTTGCTAATACCATTAAGGAGCAACTGAAACCTTTGGTTCACAGTACAGACGACTAACCATTGGGTTGGCTGTCCTCTCAATTTACGTCATAGACTTCAGTATCAACGCTGTAATGGCAACGGATCGCGCTCTCCTGGTGGATGTCCTCTCCACAGAAGAGCAGGAGCTAGGAAATGCTTGGGCTGGTCGGATGTCCGGTGTTGGTAGTATTGCGGGGTTTTTTATGTTCGTGGAGGCAGTGGACTCTGAATAGCAAAAGCTTGATTGCCCCTTACAGAGGAAACATATCCCTACCGAAGCAATTTCCCTTCTTGGGACATACACAACTGGAGGTCCTCTCATTGCTCTCCGGCCTTCTCCTTCTTCTAACTCATGGTGTTACGGTTTGCACTGTTCGCGAGCGTGTACTCATGGAACCATCAAAGTCCGTTGCACTATGATGTCTCGGTCAGGCTATGCCGTCGATTTAACTGACTGCGACCGTCAAGGACTGCCCAGATGCCACCGGGAGGGTTTTTTGCAATCGTGAAAAATGTGTGGAGTAATCTTCTGCGACTACCTTCCGTCATTCTTCAGATTGTATGTTGCGTCTTAATTTTGTGTTATGTTTCCTTCTCATTGGTTTCCTCCCAACCCGTCGGCGTAGTGCATTATACAATTCCTGTGTGTCTGAGCTCCGGGTGTGGATCCTTATGTTGCTCATCTAGTTCGTCATAGCTCTTGGATCGGCTGGTTCCCCATCTTATTCTATACAACACTCTGGATCTCCGAAATTTATTACAGAAGTTTACCTCCTTTCCCATCCACATCCACAGCTTCTCGCTTTGTTTGGCCAAGAGAAGTGTCTTCAGGCGAAGCTTACGAGGCTGGCGCTTTGGTGGGCAATACTGCCCTCCTATACTCGTCTATTGTCGCCATGGCGGGTTTCATTCTTCTCCCTTTCATAGTTGTTGGGTCTAGTGCTAGGGACTCAGGGGTAGGGCAGGAGATGAGTTCGGCCGTGAAAATGCTGGGAGGGAGGTGGAAAATACATATAAGCACCTTATGGACTATTTCTCAAGCCGTCTTCGCTCTCTCTATGGCGGCCACCTGGTTCGTACATCTCAAGGCGCTCCCTCTGTTTATTGATCAATGGACACCTTTCAGGTTTACGAATGCTGTCGGGGCGGCGAGCTTTATCATAGCCACCACTGGCTTCTCATGGTCCGTTTCTCTATGGGTGCCCTTTGCCTTGGTCAGTGCACCCGTCCCAGCCTTAGTGTGCCCTGTCTCACACATCTACTCTCTAGCTTGGAGAAGCTATACATTCCTCGGATAAACCTGAGCACCCTTACGCTTTGACGTCCTTGGATTCTGGCGCCTGCCACTTCGAGGATTCCATTCACTTGAGAGAACGACGAAGTCCTGTAATACGCCAAGATGTCGCAAACCGTTCTGCCTGTGCCAGTCGTACGAGTATCACGGACGAGCACTCCTTTAATCAAGAAAGTGCTGCTCGGGTCGAACTGAAGGTGATAGAGGATGAGGACCTTGATGAAGATGACGGACTTTTGGGGGATCTAGACGCCCCTGAGAAGGGAGAGGGAATAGGTGATAAAGCCGGCGTGATCCTCGTGAGTTTGCCCAATAGAGATACCAAATAGAATACTAGTAGGCTGAAATTCCGTTCAAACAGGGCATTCACAACATCTTTGTTGTCGTCCCTCAATTCCTAGTCACAGGATTATCTGCAGTAGTTTTCGCGATCTTTGATCCCCCTGCCTCGCGATTATCAGATGTACAGGTAATGATGAACGCCACGGAGCCCCACATTTCGAACTTGACCACTTCCTCACCTGCCGATAACAATACCGTACCTTCGCCCCAAAAACAATCATTTGACTCAATAGGGTTAATGTTTCGGTGAGCCAAGATACTATACCCTTCTCGTCGGCTGCTCAGACATTACGATTATAGAATTGGGGGAGTTAGCGCCACCGTCGCGTGTATACTTTGCTACAGACTATCAAAACAACTTCGACGCCGTTCAAATTAGTAGGCCATTTGACGTGACCATTCGTATGTATACCGTCACAATATGCTACTTTACATATATCATTACATTTTGTTGTCTATTATCAAATTAGCTGGGCGGTCTGATATTCTGTCGTCTCTGTGCATACTTGACTCATGTAATTAAGCCTTTAGCCTTCTGCGCCTCGTACTGCTTCGTTGTAAGAGATTTCTAATGGCGAAGGAAAATGAGTGGAGCCCTGACCTGGTCCAGCGAACTCAGGGTACCTGAGAGAATGCATGCATCTCAGCTATCAGATCGTCGAGGATCTTGTTCACTGAGTGAGCAATTATGAGACTGCATATGCTGCTGAATAGTGGTGCAGGACTTACCCGTTAGATGACGTTCCAAAGTTTTCTTCCCTTCAAAATCATCGCTGACGATTAGAACTTCATAGCTTTCCCCACAACCCGAGGAAGTGTCCGTGACACTCTACCATCCAGTGATTGGATGAGGTCCACTGGTCACGGTCGGCAGGACAGAACAATGCATACAAGATGGTTTATTCTCAGTGCTTTCTTCAAGGCCTCCTCTATTGCTCCAGGTGACACAGGCATTATGACTTAGAATCTGAATGAGACACGGCAATCGCCGGTATTTTACAGCGGTAGACCACAGTCCGATAGAAACTATGCTACTTTAATCGCTGAGCTCAATCTAGGCATAGGGAGTGTAAATTTGAATCAGTACCGCTCGAAAAATCCCACCTCTTACCGTCTGCATTTTATTCTTAGCTTTCGACGCTGCGGCTCTTGAGCTGGTTCTGGAAGACCCGAGAGACAATGTAGTCTGGGCCGAGATTCTTCAATATCTTCCGAATCCTCTTGTATATCATCCAGTTGGTCCTCTTCTACCTCGTCACTGTCGTCGAACTACCCAATTTTGAGCGGTTGCTCAATATCACATTATATTACACTTACCAACTTCCTCGCTTTGCCTTTAGGCCGAGCAGGTGCTTTCCTTGCGGGAGGTTTTCTGGTCGTGCTACTTGTGACCTTCCTTGCCGGCGCTGCCGATTTCTTCGTTCTGGGTGGCGCCTCCTCTTCGACAGACATGGCATTTTCTGAAGCGTCGTCGTCCATCGAGTCCCGGTCCGCATCAGGCTCAGGGTCCTTTGTCTTGCCTTTAGACTACAATTCCTGGTTCAGCTGTCTGGTCACGTATATCTTGGATGGACTCGCCCTTGCGGTTCGCCTTGCACTCTGTTCCACCGTATACTCAGCTTCATGTAGTTCTTTGAGTCTTGTTAGCTGAGAAGGGTCAGTTAGTATGGCATGATAATGAGATGGGGAGGAGCAGTGGCACCGTATCTGCGACTTCGTTTTCATCCAGGGCCTCAGTAGCATCCACGCTAGAAATCATCTTGTCTAATGCTTTAGTGACGTAACTGAAGCCAAACAACTAGAGCATGGGTTAGTGCGCTAGTACAGAAGCTGTGGAGCCTACTGCTGGATACAATGTGAATCATCCTTGTCAACGAACGTCTGAACGGCATCGCTCATCCCGCTTTCTCCGAGCAGCTGCAGTTCTTGCGCCGCCAGATATTCGTGCACAAGATTACCAACTCGGACTCGGGACAGCCTTTCTGATAGAGACAAAGAGGCAATTTCGGGATCCTCGTCAATGGAGAGTTTAGGTTGATCCGCTTTGATTTTCCCTGCGAACGAAAATAGTTGAGTAGGATTCTAAGGAGAACTCCAAAGCTAACGTTGAGCCCGCTTCTTCGTTTGATGATATACAATCGAGTCTCTGTTTGCCACTCGACCATGAAACTCCTGCCCAAATCTGTTGGGGTTCCCCATGTTAGGAATACCTGTCGTGTCGACCTGTTTGAGTAGGTTAATAGATGAGAATTACTGATTTAATAGTACCTAATCCTGCTTACCCTCAACCGTATCAACGGCAACATGTCTGGATATCTTGTCGCGTCGGGGTCGTCAGGGAAGTATCCCTGCATCCGTTCCACCCACTGGTCCTTGACTTTGACAATAAGTTGTTCTATCTAAATGGGCGATGCCACTTAGTGGTGCTGTCTTACCTGAAACTTTCAGAGACATACCCTATTCCGAATGATTTTCATTATTTCCATCTGGTCATTCACATCTAACCCGTTCTCTTCCAGCTCCTCTCCCAGATCAAGGTCCTCACAAATAAAAGGCCGCACAGTCCTCAACGGAATCGGTGTAAGATCGTAATCTGTACCTTGCACCCGAATGAGAGCGACGTGTCTAGGGCTGGTGCGTTAGTGGTGAGAAGTGGTATATGTAGAGGAAACTTGCTTATGAATGGCTTCACCGTCCGTCAGACTTGTTGCTACAGAGCTACCCGGTTGCGTGATGCGATATGATTTTCCTGGAACAGGAACTGGGGTCGTCCTGCAATCATGTTCATGACCCCAGATAACAAGATTAATCGAATCGTCAAATAAGGTCTCTGGAACATAATTTCCAACAGAATGCTTGACACTGTGAAAGATCAAGAATAAAATCGACATATAGCTGGAAATGCAGCTCTGCGCACCGGTTTTGGTGTACAATCAGTAAGTTGCACCAGTTACCTGTCTTGGGTTTCCACATTTTGACTCGATTGTTCATAAGCTCGTAATGCATTCTGGAGTCCTTCACGTTTCCGACGCCATAGAGACCTAAATGTGTCTGTCCCTTTCGAAGAAGGATAGGTTTGATTTGGAGACCCTCGGATGCTGAGCCGGCACCGGCATCGGGGTCCTGCGCCCTCGGATTTGCGGCATAGTCGTCCGAGGGAAGATCGGACTTCCCGAAATAGTTGAGGAGACCGGTAACGGACAGCACATCCAAAGCACATAATGCGCCGTCGGTGCCAGAAACGGAACCCTGAGGATCATCATGATTTCCATGGATAGAGAATACTGGTATAGAAACATTGTAGTTCGGATCCTCATAGTTGATGGCGGGGAAACTAGGTGGCGAGATTGCACATCAATGGGATGTACTCGTTATGAGTTGATGACCCAACACGTACTCAAATCCGGGGCCCTTTCCCTCGTGCGGATCACTCAGCAACTCAATCGGTACAGGCCTATCTCCTAAGGTATATTTCCTCAACAAAGCACACGTCCGGTACAAGCTTTCACGCGAAGGTTTGTTCTCATGGAAGAGGTCGCCTCCCAGGAGAATTAAATCTACCTTAATTTCAAGTTAAAGGTCTCAGAGATAGCTCACGGATGCATATAAATATGTTTAGCACACCTCGTATTCCACTGCCAGCTGTAATATCTCCTCAAACGTTTTTATAGCGTCATGTCCTCTAACTGGATCTCGCTCAAGGTACCCAATGTGGTTGTCTGTAGCGAGCATAATATTTATGGTGTCCTCAGGAACTTATAAAGTGCTCAATACAGCTAAAATGCGCAACAGGAAGACGACATACCAAGGTTGGACATAGCGGGTGGGGCATTTTCGCTGAGGAAGCTGGTCTATCAACCAGCTCCCATCGTAGTTTGCATTCGTACTCACTTTTCCGCGTCACTGGACATGATAGACGCAGAATTCTTGTTTATGACCGCTGCCTAAAGCAGTGCACGCGATCCAAGGAATTCGCGTCAACGTCGGGGCCGAGATCCCCAACCAGAAGAGTCACGTGACCTTACGTCGTTTCTGAATCGTCAAAGGACACATATAGATGGCGGCCGTGTTTCGCACCCTTGGTGAGGTTCTCGCCACAACAGTAGACATGTCGTTTCCGCGAAACCTGTCGAGCCGCCTCCTGGCGCAAATAGATCATTATGCGCCTCATCCTTCGTACGTTGGTTTTGAAGGATGGTACACAAGGATACAAGACGAATCGGCTGGCTTGTCCATTGCTTTGATCTTCTGCTCACTTGGGGATTCGACCCCAGCAAGTACCGCTAAGAAGCATTACTTTCACCTCTCCTTAACCCCTATCAGCGATGCGTGTGTCATCTCCGAACCTATAGAGTTCCACTTATTCCCCGAAGACCTACAGCACATCGTTTATTCTTCACCAACAATCGAAACGGGCCTTCAACCATTTACCTTGAATATTCCTGATATTGGGAACTTCACGGTGGAGTCGGGGTCTCAATGCTATGACGTTCTGATTCCATGCTCAGATACCTCTTCTGGTCATTGGACTCTATCCATACGCATAACGGAGCGAACACCATTGCTGAATGATGATCCGCTCTTAAGTACTCCGCATAGTGCTGCTCTTGCTCGACTTGAGACTTCGCTGCCCTTACACTGGGCGATTTTTTCCACTGCCTCGAAGGCAGATTACGAAATAAAGCATATAGACCTCAACGGTGCCGCACTGGCAGTTTTCGAAGGCACAGGGGTTGCACATATGGAGAAGAATTGGGGGGCTTCATTTCCTGAAGGATGGACTTGGTATGTTAAATTACCGAACACTCATTTGTTTCCCACTCTTAAGATTCACGTAGGTCGCAGGCCTTCGGTCCACCGTCTAACTGTCGAGTGCATGCATCAAGCCCTGGTGGGGAATTGATGCCGCGTGATTGTATTGCTATTGCCGGAGGAACTGTAGCCTTTTCCCAAAAAGCTTATCTCATTCATTTTCGATCTTTGGGTCCTGGCGCGGAGGTCCAACACGCAAAGCAGGAAAAGTTGTTGTATCCTTCTCCAGCGACAAACCTTAAGGTGGAAACATCCGAGACTTCTACTTCTTTACATCCCAAAGATATAGATATCAACTGGACCTTCCGTCCTCTTTGGACATTGATTTTGGTGCTCCCGTATCCAGCTGGCTTGCCACGCTTCAGTGTGTCATGGAATCCTAGAGTGACCGAAAGTCCATCATCATCAAATCCCTTCGAAGGCGGAAAAACAGGCTCTAGTCCGTCGACCGCGAGCACACTGACGATCCGGACCTCTATCCTCAATATTTTTACGATACTCTGCTCCATCCCTTACGGCATTATACAGTTCTCGCCCTTCGGAACCATCTCTGAATCTTTCTCTTATGATGGACGTGCCGGGGTTGGACGATTGCAGCTCAATGCACAAACTCTGAACAGGCGCATTCAAATTGATTCCCAGTCAGAGACTGCCGTCGATGCTAAGAAGAACCCAAGATGGCTTGCTCTGCATTGCCCGAGTCCAGGAGGGCACGCCACATTCGCCTATGAAACATTCACGGCTAGGACCAAGATTAAGGCCTATAAGCGCATTTGGCGATTCGGCTGGCCCAAGTGGGCTGAAATCAGGAACATCGAGCTTGACTCAGCGGCGCTAGAATTTGGGGGGTCGTACGCTACAGCTCAATGATTGACACACAGGCTAAAAAGCCACATCCTACGTCCGACGGATGTGACATCACCGCTACTTCCACCACTGTAAATATGGGGACTTTATTAAGAACACTCCAAGATGTTCACCCGTAATTACCTCTTTTAGGCAAATGCCGTGTCGGATGCAATTAAGTGCTTACTCGGGGCGCAACAGAGGAATTGTGTCACGACGGAGTTTGGCGTCTTAGTCGATGGCTGTGCCCATCCAAGTCACGAGAACTTGAACTCGATCACCAACTGGAATTCATAAGTAGCATGTTTTCCAAGGGAAGCAATAAGACCAATCTAAGGGACTTGTCCATGTCATTGGATAGTCCGGACATCTGGGATCTCAAACAACTGAGTACTCTGGGATTGAATGGCAATATCACTGCAACGGGGATTGAACCTTTTTCTGGATTACTTGCCATAGGCACTGATCAAGGCTCTGTCTACTTGAGAGGGGATCTGGCTTCCTCATACGAGATCGTTGTTCCAGGTTCCCCAAAGTCCTCCATCAAATTCATTAATTTCCTGGCCAGCCTTCAGGAGATCTTGATTACAGGCAAGTTATCAACTCTCGCCTAATCCCTCGCCGCTATGATGGTCTCAAATGAGCTGAAATACGTATAAGACGATCGCAATTCGATGTATGTGTACGAACTCAACAACTCGAGGTCACCAACTTTGATTTGGTCTACAACGAACTCCCAGACTGTGAAGTCAGTCGGATGTCACAAACTCAAACTTCTTTCGACTAAGTAAATGTACTTAATAGCATTGTTGTCACGTCTCCGTGTCACTCTCACGTTAGAATTTTTTTTGGGCTGCATACTAGTGCTAAGTTTCTTTAACCAGGCGTTTGTTGGCCTGAACAATGGGGAGTGCATCGCCTATGATATGGAGCGCTTATGCTCTTCCCCATACACTATCCCCAATCTGTGGGCGCAACATGAAGATAGCAGAGGAGTATTTCGTCCCCGGCACGTCAATATGCAGTAAGTAGCTGCTGGATATTGTTACGATGGGGGCTCACATGATCAGGCCAATACTGACAGATGTGACATTGCATCCCCGTGATATAAGCACTCTTCTGCTGGCTTATGAAGGCGCGTTGATGCTTGCGACTATCTTGTCGTTGGAGATATGCTCACGGCAATACAGGAGGGGTAGTTTTATGGAACATTGCACGTCATGCTATCGTAATACTAAGGACAATACTTGTCTGACTATCTAAGCCAGGTTCGCCGGGAGACGATAAGAACCTATGAGTTGACGTCTGTAGGACGGAGAGTAAAGGGAGTCGATGTAAGTTGATATTTAGTACCGTGGCAAACGACCAAGAATAATACAATCTTCACTAGAGTCACGCCGTGACGTGCTTAGCAGTGCACCCGTCGGGTCAGGTACATCCAGAGATTTGGCGATGTTGCGAGAAAGAATCCGCTGAAACAACAAACAGATCTTTGCGGTAGGGCATATGGATGGCAGTATATCTTTTTGGTCACTCGAACAAGCTGGGACACCTCTCGCTCTCCACTTGCTCCCGACTCACAGTAAGAGTACCGGGAGGGATCGCGAGCCCATTTTTAAAATGGCGTGGAGTTCATTCCCAACGATTGAAGAATGTAAATCTCTTCTGATGGGCCTTGCATCTGATATGACCACACGTCTGCCTCGCCTTGTTGGGTCAACCTTAGACTACGCTGGTGGAGAGACCGCTCTCACTGTTCTTGGTGGCATTCAGACTGGCGAACCCAAAGGCATCACCGTTTTACAATTCCCTTCCTTCCCCCAACTAGATGGGAGCCTTTCTCCAACTGGTTATCCAGAAGCTCATCGAAGGAGTCTTGTTGAATCCCTTCAGTCAACTGGCGTACATCACTACCCTTCCTGGACGCCGGTGGACGATTTTCTGTTGATACCACGAGAAAGTCCACACTTCGGTGGTGCTCATGACGCACTTTGTATTGTCCTCTTCTCCAAATGGCCAAGCGGATCCTACGTGAATTCTGTTGTTCAGCCCATAGAATTTCCTCCGCCTTTGGAATCTATGGGTAGTGTTTCCGCGGAGAATAAAGAGCTACTTCATACTGGCAGTGCAGAGCTGGAGGCAATTCCTTTCGGCTCAGGGTACCCAACAGCGGGCGCGACTTTGGTCCGTTTTCGGTTGCCGTCTAGTATTCTTACCGCCGATAACGAGATTAGGGGCGCGATACTCTTAAAATTCGAGAAAGCATCAATCCTTCGCCTTCTTCGATTTTGGCACGACACTGGAGCAAGTGAAGACTCAGATGGTGTTTCTCTGGCGAGACGAATTCCTCTCCGTGCTGGAATGGCTGTGCCTAACGATTCAATCCCTCGCGCCGGAAGAGTGAGTCTTTGTGATTCTAAAGAGTACTGAGGCGCCAATCACATTATTCACTTACCAGTTTGATCCCTTTCATCTGCTAATCACACATCATCAAGACCTCACCATCACGTTCTATGACTTTAGTCAACACCTACTGTCATCCTCCACCCCCCTCAAACATGAATGCCTTGTTGAAAGGCATTTTCAACGATCATGGTAACGTTGAGGTGGACTTCATCTACCTCACAACCGACACTCTGGAATGTCTGGTAAAACTCTCGAACGGGGTAATTCTTCTCTATGTGTTCAGAGATGAAACACAGCAACAGAATGTTCTGAGAAACAACTCGACTATCCTCCCCCCTTTGGATGATGATGATGGCATCGTGGCCATCAGTAATCTTGATAAATCAAATTTGGAGGGTTTCCACCCTTTTCTGCTTTTGGATTTCCGGCCGAAGATGATTTCATGCGTCGCCGTATCGAATGTCGGTAAGTAGGCTACTTACCTTACGTAGGTAACTGATTAATCCCCTACCTCATTAGGATTCCATGCGATCGCACTCGGAGATGGATCAATTGCAGTAGTAGATATGCGCGGACCTCGTCTCATGAAGCCCGAGATAATAATGGAAAGCAAGAAAGGAAAAGGAAAAAGTCGTGGTGATGCCATATCGGCGATGTGCTGGGGTGTAGTCCCAGATACCACCCGTACGTGTTTCACGCGATCGAAGCTCAGTCTTTGACCTCACTCCCGACTAGGCTCATGTGAGGCAACGTTACAGTTAATTGCTATGACAATGGATGGTTTCCTGCGGACCTTTGTCTTTCATATGGATGATGGAGGATGGTCGTTGCATGCTTCGACCAAGGATATTAAAATGTCCATTTCCAAGCCTGAACACATTTTCCTTATTGATGCCGATGGCGATGATATCGCACCGACGGCCTCGACTCTCCCAACACAATCACCCAATCGTCCATCGGGAATCACCTCACCTGGAAAATTACAGATAACGATGATCATCTGCTCATCAGCGGAGGCCCGATGCTATCAGGGCATCTCGTCAGAGAAGATTGCCAAGGTTGGCTTCCCAGAGCCTGCCGAGACTGTTGACCTGGTATCTAAATCTGGTGAGTCCATCCATGACTTCCCTGCCTTCAACGAAGGAGCTCATGCGACATAAAGGCGGGCGTGCCCTCGTCATCTTCTCCAAATCAAGACGCCTTTACGTTTTCTCCGTCCCCAGCCTGGAACCGCTTCATACATTTACATTGCCAGGGAACTTGCCAAGGTTTGTCCTCCTGGGATAATTTGTTATCTTCGATACTCAGCCATCCACGACGCATTAGCCTAGGAGCAATTAGTAGTGATGGCATAGGCCATTTTACTGAGTTAATCCGGCGTACCACACAGCAATGTCCATACCCTCTCACGCTGCACACTATGTTTACGTCCCAGGGGGGTGCACGAGCCCGACCGTTTGTGCAATTCTCAGAGCCAGCGCGGCCGATACCTCCCCATCCAGTTCCTCAGTCTGTCGAAGGTTCATACACGGCATGGTTGCTAGGCCCAAAGATTTATTCCGGGAAGGAGATAGATGCCGCTAGTGAGCAGATAACAGTGATTTATATACCGGCTGAAACTGATTTTTTTTGTTTCGATCAAAGTCGCGGGACCAAATCGCCCGCCACCTCGTCAAATTGAAAATTCAATGACCAGAAATGAATCAACTCGAGATTCGCCGGCCGTACAAAGGAAACCGACTCGCCAATCATCCATCCAGCAGTCCTCATCGACTTTAGCTGGCTCTGAGAGTGGAGAGAACTCCTTATATCAGAGATTAGCATCGGCAGTCCAAGAGCGAGGGTAAATATTCTCAAAATACCCTTTTATTAAATGGCTACTGAACATGAAATAGTGAGTCCTTGGGAGGACTGGGAGAGGCTTTCAACACTCTGGAGAATAAAAGCAAAGGCTTAGCAGACCAAGTGAGTACGTTACCAATGCATTGAGATCCAAGTCTCTGACACAGATTGGGCAGGCCAAACGGCTCACCGTGCAGAAAACTCCTAAAAGATCCCTCTTCTGATGCGAGGCAGTGGTTATGTTTTCTTGATCTGCTGAGTGCTAGTGCTAGCGGCTTCAATAACATTTTACAATTCTGAAGACTATGATCGAGTGGAGGAGTTGGAAGTCTTTCATGGACAAAACTCAAAATATAATATCTGGTGCAGCCGCTCAAGGACAATGCCCCGGTCTCATGCGAGTGTTGGAGCGAGTGGGTCCATAAACTGTGTATATTATATAAATCAAGGGAGCGATTGTGCTATCGCCCGAATTTACGGGTCCACTCGCTGTGTTTATAGGACATACAATAACAGAGATGGTTGGTCAGTTTGTGTTACGGTTCTGCCGTAACACCGACGAACCCGTAAACACCATCGGAGTTACGAGTCTTGTCTGGTTCAGCCTATAGCGTTGTAGCGTTGGTTCGATTTACATTCTGCCTGTAATTACATGTATATAAGTAATCCGTTGATCAGCGAAGACCGACTCTTCAGCTGATCAACACAGGTTATCTACCTCTATTGTTCTAAGCTTCGCTCTTGATTTCTCTCTGAGTTCTGCCTACCCTCTTGCTCTAGCTCCAAAACCCCGTTCCCACGTCTTAGCCCCGAGAGGTCCGTAACAGTTTGCCACTGGCCACGGATACGAATCGTGGCTGTGCCAGGCGTGAGTACCCAGGCAAATACCTGTCAATATTGTGTCGCCACGGAAAACATGTCGAGCAACCGGACTAACAAAACGTCCAATTCCTCGGTAGCGAAGGGGAGGAAACGCAAAAGTATTCCGGAAGAGGATGAAGATGATTTTTACAGTGACATCGATGATGAAGTGAGGAGAAAAACAATCGCCAGCTGAAGAACTCTGTCATATGCTTATATATCCTACCCAGGAGGGGAGCGATGATGAAGGGTTGGAAGGTCAAGAGGTATGAAGGAACCAAACCGAGCCCCCTTTTTTTCGGTCTTGAATAGCAAGGCATCTCTATTTATTAGGATCTAAACCTCTCTAGTCTTATAGATGGAGTATGTCTAGCGAGCGACATTGGATTCATTCCCATCTTCTTCTTTTTCACACTAACTCCTTCCCAAAAAGGAACTGTATGATGATGAAGAGGACGATGAGTACGATCCGGATACTACGGAGAAGAAAGACGATGACGTTGCGAACACAAACACAACGCCTGAGGAGGAAATATCTTCCACCGGAGATGCCGAGGATGGAGAACTTGAACCCTCTGGAGAGTCAAAGTCGCGTACTCCAGATGAAGCCAGAGGTAAAGTTCAGATTGTCTCCTCAAATTCTAACTCTTGTGTGAATGTATTCCTTTCTCTCCCACGTAGCGGAGGAAGAGCCTGAGAGAGAGGAGGGAGAGGAGAAGGAGGAGAAGGAACACATTAACGAGCATGAACAACGGCCTACCAAGCGTCGTAAAACCGACGTCTGATGATAGACGGTAGAGTCTATATATCCGTGGACCATCTGCAGTAGAAATCAGGGATGGTCAATTGCCATAGTTTATCAGGCTACAGCCTTCACCAGAGGCAGCTTGAGATCAACTCTGGGCGTGCTGCTTTGAGGGAAACTGCCGGGTCGGGTTAAACACGTGTATCTCCACCAATTTCTTCTCTTTTCTGAATTTGTACATGGTAATGCAGTCTGTAATCTAGCCTGATCCCAAGGCCAGATATAGAATATCAATTGTTTGATCCATTTCAGATCCTATACGCAATAGTCACTCCGTCGCTGAATGCGATGATCGATAGAGAGTCATTCATTGTCGAGGCCGGGGGTATTTTGAGCACTAAGCCTGATTAGGGATAGAGTGTATTGGTACATATAACCCCCCCGACGATGCGCCACCCTGTAGATGTGGTTCGCCTAGAGATGATTGCATAGATTGTAATATACGACAAAAAAAGACATGTATCCAAAAAGAAAAGAAAAGGAGTCCAAAATGACAACAACAATGCTATGTCCGTGTACACTGTACTGTTGCATAACAAATAAGTTAGTTGATCCTTTACTATGATAACAATCCCTGCGAGGGATCCATAAAGCCATCTTCCGCCGGTCTTCCCACTCCCTTCCCTTTGTATGCATGTTTGAGTTGATCCTTGCAGTACAGTCTTGGCTTCTAGATGTGAACGCCAGCGGCTTCGACCTTAACTATCACACAAGCGACCATTGTGAACCCGCCGTAGCTCTTGTCCACCTCGATAGCAACTTCAATGCAAAAACAACCTCATCACGGGCTTCGCATCCATCTCCTTCGACGGAGAAAGCTCGAGCCGCAGCAGCTCGTGCATACGGTAAAGCAATATCGTAGAGATCGGGTCGGCTGGGGTAAAAGAGAGAGGTGACAGTGCAAACTGTAGATCGTGTCATTGGGTGAGAGCAGTCGAGACCAGAGATGGGGAAAAGACAAACCGGCAGTGAAGAGAAAGGGGCATCGTATAAGACAATAGCGAACGGTGTGTACCTCCGGATTCAAGACTGGTGGGTTATTCATTTGTTCAAAATATCTAAAAGAGAGTTGCGATATGGAAGTGATTCTCCGTAAGAGCAGAATACTGACAACTTGTATAAATCCATGGTTTCGACGTATGTTATGATTCCTTTGGCGATTAATTCAGGAGAGTTGTACGATGCCACTCCACTATTCGGGAGTGAAGGTACCAGTTCTGTGGAAGGCGAAAATCTCTTCGCGTCTCCTCGTACCCCACGCTTGGAAGCTGATCCTTGGCGACTCCTTCAGAAATAACGATAGGACAGGTGAGCATCCCACAAAGAAATAGTCCCTATCCCACATACCGGTATGGCTTCTTGTTTGCAAATGTACAACGATTATCGCTTTCTCCACATTTTGTACAGCTATCCCCTTCCTGTGCATTCAAAGGCAAAGTACATGGTATCTGTGGTAGCTAACATTGGAATCAAACATGTGAAGATGATGACATTCGTACTCACTCCGTGATCTTTGCATCGTTTGCAGGTCCCCATTGGGTGAGTCCGAGCCGTACGTTTCCTGGAAGACCGCTTCTTTGACGAGGATGAAGGGGTACGAGATACAGGCTCGGTTGAGCTTCGACCCGAGGGGGAATCGAGCACGTTGCTGTTGACAGATGGTGATCGTCTTCATTTAAGTTATTAAGAAGCCCTCTCAATTCTTCATCCTCGTACCATGACTCTGGGTTAGGTAATAATACTGAGGGATCGATGTAGTCCGTCTCGTCGGGCATCGAAACGACATTAGACCATGGGCCGAACGATGCATCGGACGTGAATACTGAGGGGGTGGATACGCAGGAAGGTGGGGAGGAATTTAGGAGTGATGATGGTTGGAAGGAAGTGTTGAGCATCATTTCAAGGACGGGCGGTATCTCGAGTGAAGGCAAAATATGCTGAAGCCTCACTAATTGGTGGCGGCGTATGAGGAAAGCAGCTTGCTATCGGAAAAGGCGATACTGACCACTTTCTGAAGGAGGAGGATGAAGCCAATCCATGGCCGATACGCTAGCGCCTTCCTCGAAGGCAGATGGGTCTTCGTGCGATGAGTCGGGTAGTCCTGATTGGATATCGCGAGCTATGTTGGCTGCGCGACGCTGTTGGAGCACAAGTGGATGAAGCATGGTGAAGAGGAGGATATCAGTGGCAGATGGAGGCATTATCAGTACTTATGGGCGTCAAATTCAATGTCGCGTTGGAGGAGTGAATTAGGATCCAAAAAGGAAAATGGTTCCCCTGAAATTTTCAACGGGATGAGCCATTTGCAAATGATATTGTTTTAGAATGAATGAGCGGAGTTGGAACCCCAGATGGTGCCCAAAACGGAAGCATCTTACTAAGTGAAAACAAAATAGGAAATCCTTAACGCGGAAAAGCTTCGCTCGAGCTCGGTGAGCCCTGTGGGGTCGGGTGCTGGCCGGCCCGTCTGCCAGCTCCCGCAGGCACGATGGGACGTATTGCTGGACGCAGGAGCTGTCCATCTTGCATAGGAGACGATGGCCTCATTTAAATAACTCTCCTGGCTGCGTACTGCTTCGTGTCGGGGAATGGATTTGCATTACCGCATTTAGCCGAGGGGTCCAGAATTAATTTCGGGCCTCGATCGCGTGGCATGGACCTCTGCGGCAATATGCGAGGATGCCATCTTATCAGTGACCAGGTAGGAAACTAGGAAACTACGGTACCCGGTCGGCCCTCAGGTAGCGCTCATCATCGAGGTACTACACTCGTTTCTGATCAAAACTGACCATCGAACGGCGAATGGTCACAACGTCATTACCATTGCTTTGAGAACGTTCGACTCCTGGCGGTTATCTTGGAATCGAGTACTGGTTCTGGGGGGGGCATTGCACGAATGACACAGCCCTTCCTCGGATTACATGCTATAATTGACACCGGAACTGCAGTAACACGCCAAGGAAGGCACCACGACTATTGTTAGCTAAGGGAGCGTGAGAATGTGTCTTGGGCACATGATCGAACTTTCGCTGTCACAGCTCAGGCTCAGTAAAGTCGCCTCCTTGTGGAGCAGTTGCAGGCCAAAAGATTGGACACTGTTCTCTAATTTCTCGGTGTCGTGTGATGAAGCTCGGACTAGCGCCTTTTGTTCGGCTCGTCTGTAGACTGGGTACCTGCATTTCTCTCTTTCACTCATCCCCAAATTAAGCCATTCAGGCTGCATTATTGTATGGGAAGCCCCTGCTTCGTTGCTGCCTGAGTGTGTCAAAATGCTAAAGTTCCTTGTGATTCCTTCGTTGCGAGAAAAGCCACCTTTGATCACGGTGGTCCCCCTCACCCAGGCTCTGGGTCCAGCAAGGTAGGGTGCCATACCTGAGGACCACCACGAGCCTTCCACCCGCGGGGCCGAGATCCCGCAGGACATTCTCGAGATTTGATCGTTATTGCGATGCCATAATTCCACGCTATCAGGCAATTTGTGATGATTGTCCTTCTGACCCTTGCGACCTGATCTACGATTCGTCTGTCAGCGGGGACTCCCAAGTTTGTCCTCAATACGATCATTACAATAATATCGGCCCCTGACTCGTGATCGTGGGACTTTTCATAGATCCCCGCTTTTTTGGACCTGACTTAGGCACAAGGATATTGTACTCTCCATCTCACGAGGGACTTTCATCCTCTGCAGATCGCATCAACGGCGAACGAGGAAATATTATATCGGTTCCTTGATCTTACCTCCTATCGGGAACCCTTGAAGCGAAGAACGGCTGTCCATCCCGGACACCATACGCCCGAGACCACGACTATATTCGGTGTGGTCGCGTACTGGGATGAGTACATCAGAGTTCCCGGAGAGAAGTCACCGATTGATGGCTCATATGTTCACATGCCTGGGGCGCTAAGCTGACTACTCCAGAGGTCATACCGATTACGTTGAAAAATGTCTGTATTTTTCGTGACTAGTGAAAGCTTGAGATACCTCTTCCGCACAGCAGCCGTACTCATGTCAACATCCTGTGCTGATACCTTGTAGGTTTAATAATCTGCCTCATAAACGATTGATTTCGCTCATCTTTTGCCCTTCCGACAGGCTAGACGCGGGTGAATAATCGAGATGCACGAAGCCGCGGAGGAGGGTAACGTTTTTAAATACGAACCTATGGTCATTGTAGGTTATTTTTGGAGCCCGAAGCCGCAACTAGAAATTGCGTCTTTTGACGCAATCGGGCTATGATGTCCATCTGTCCCCTTCGAACAATTCATCAGCAAACCTCGAAGCTCGATTGAGGTGATTGAGAGCAATTCAATCACTTCAAGCAGCTCAATCGGTCCAATCGATGTTTTACTAGTCCCTCAATTAGCTCAATCGGCTCATGTATGTTACACCTGTGCAATTACAAATAGGCCTGAGGCTGATGACTTCGTCGGCTCTCGAGTTACAAATAACTGGGCTCCTAATGCTGATACTAACGAGTCTCTAAAACCCACCTATCTGTACTAAATCGATAGTGTCAAATCACTGACCGGTCCCCAGGTGACAGTGATCTCCTTACCTTTGCTGAAGGCACCCATGCCTGAGAGGTTACTGCATACAAATTACATCCTGAGCCAGACACTGAGAGATGAGGTCTGAGTTTGTTGAGCAAGGGACTTGCAGAACCAGACAACAAATGCTTCTCGAGTTTGCCAGGGTTGGTTGAGGATCATTGTATATGTCTTGTCATGATAGGTGGTGCAAACAGATCACTGTTCATCTCACTTAGTAAAGCTCTATTGGAAGACAAGCCTCAATCCTGCTTGTAACTCTCTCATCTCTTGTGAATTGCAGCAACCTCTTCTTTTAGAGCTGCTTTCTTCTGAGTATCTTCTTCTTGTTTTCCCTGTCACGATCTTTCATGTTCCTCAGCCTCTTGGCAATGCGCAAGTGCACAACCTTGTTTGAGCTCGAGGTGCTGGCAAACTGGTTCCTAATCATGAGGCTGTTGGACCTCAATGCTTGGGGAAGAATCCCTCCACTCCTGCCTTGTTGCACAGGTTGGCAGTCATGGCGTTCCAATCTCTAATTCTTCTGCAGGTGAGGAAGGATGGAGCAGGAGCATCCATTCAGTGTTATAGAATTCTCACTATTATTCTAAGTTAAATTCGGCAACTCCCAATGGGAATTTGCTCTCATCTCCCATCACATTCCCTCCCTTTTTCAGTGATGGTGAGAAATGCATTACCCAGACCTTGCGCCCATTCCTTAGCTCCTCTATCCCCTTCATGCACTCATGCCTAAGCTCTTGCTTCCACATTCTCACCAGTGTCACCATTTCTTGTGTCCCGGTTTTTGTCATGTGTTTGTTGTGCCTGGTTAGGTGCCCATATTGTGCATGTGGTGGGCCCTCAGAAAGGCACACATTTCTTTATAGTCCACAGGGTTGCAGTACTGTTGGAACAGTACTTGATTCGAAAATTGTAAGCTTGTTGG
>WNFI01672033.1_pt1 | contig 26405 bp, 25 predicted proteins | sample 5400471 | NCBI WGS metagenome assembly WNFI01 (sample SAMN13153348, study PRJNA577476) | soil metagenome | isolation source: 100 cm saprolite on Douglas fir-dominated hillslope | place: USA:California | collected 2013-09-17 | reverse complement strand
TCGATCTTCAGGATTTTGTCGCGCCGCGTGAAAGCTCGCGCCATGCGGATCGCTTCCATCGTAGCCTCGGTGCCAGAGTTGCAGAAGCGCACCTGCTCTAGCGGCGCGAAACGGCGGATCAGTTCTTCGGCCACGTAGACATTATCCGGGCTGGGCAGCGAATAGAGCAAGCCGTCGCCGAGCTGCTTGCCCAGCGCCTCGGTCAGCAGCGGGTGAGCATGACCAACTAAGAGGCTACCAAAGGCCATATGGAAGTCCGTATACTCATTGCCATCCACATCCCAGATCGAGCTACCCTGCGCCCGGCTGATAAACAGCGGATAGGGAGGCACCGCCTGAAACGAACTGGCCACACCCAGGGGCAGGCTCACTTTGCCTCGCTCGTGCATCTCATGCGAACGCGGCGTGCGCTTACGGAACTCGGCATCCTCCCGAGTCACAATCTCTTCGACCACTCGCCGGTCGATCGTTACAGGTTCCCGAAGCATCGTGGCTCCTTTCAGGGGGAGAAATAATCTCTCTCAGAGGCTATCGATTTTTATTGATCCTATTGTACCCCAGAACTCAGCGTTTTTGCAATGATTTAGCAGCTAAAACCAAAATATACTACGAATTATCTAGTAAATGGCAGTTTATCGCATGGATTTCGTATTTTTCGCCTTGCTCCCCGCGTTACAAAAAGAGGGAAGAGCGATAAGACAGATACGGGATGGTTCTGGCCGCTCTAGCTAGAACCATCCGCGTCATCCAGCCAAAGAGGCTACAGGAGATTATCAGGAAGAGCGAATAGAGCGTCCCCTGCAAGACGCTCGGCTCCTCGGCATAGCCAACAAAGCTATGCAGCAAATCACCAATCGTGCTTGACTCGCTGAGAAAGTGCGAAGTATTCCAGAGAGGAGCGGTGCCGAAAGCGATCCAGCCCAATTGCTGCATATTCTGCACGGCATCGGCCAGCAGACCGGCGGCGAAGAAGAGCAGGAGAATGCCCATGACGCGGAAGAAGATGCGATAGTCCAGGCGATAGCCGAGGCGGTAGATCAGGATACAGAGCACTACCGAAGAGAGAACGCCCAGCAGGCCTCCCAGGAGAAGCAACCAGCCATTCGTCTGAAAGGCAAAAGCTAGCGTGAAGAAAGCACTCTCCACTCCCTCGCGCCCGACAAAAGTAAATGCCAACAAACCGAAGGCAAAGCCAGATCCCGCGGCCTGGGCCTTCACCGTAATCTCTTTTTTCAGCGAACGACTGTGTTTCTGCATCCAGAATGTCATGCTGGTTAAGAGCACAACCGCAACCAGATAGGTACATGTCTCAAAAATGGTCTGCCCGGTGGTGTCAGCATAGGCGTGGACGAGGGTAAAAATAAGCACGCCGCTCAGGATAGAGCAGAGGATAGCCAGGCCAACGCCGACCCAGATCGCGCGCACCTGTTTCATCTGGCCAAGCTGACGAAGAACGGCAAAGAGGATGCTGACGATCAGGCTGGCTTCCAGCCCTTCACGCAAGAAAAGTACGTAGGTTGCTAACATGACTGACCTTCTCTACAAGAAATAGCTTCTCTGGAACTGATGCTGCGGTATTCAATCCCTAGCAGGCTGATCAGATATTAGCACACCCTAATAAACAAAGTCAAGAGGAAAAAATGTGAAGTTAGACGTGGGTGACCCAGATTTTGGCGGGTACGCTTTTGCTAATACACACCTCCTCTGCGCCAACCCGAAGATGGCAATCAGGGTCAGCTCGCTCGCCAGTGGGGTCAGCAGGCATGAGCATAGTCAGCTCTATGTCGGGGATCAGCCCCTTCTCGTGTAGATAGTGGATCAAGGCCTCTTCGTCTTCGACAACTTCTGAGATGCAGAGGATCTTGACGGCCTCTCCCTCGGCGACTGTGGATAGGCGAATTGCGCCCTGATCCTGCAGATAGGTGCGCGCACTGGGTACCTGACCTGGGATAGGATTGCCATGCGGACAGGTGGTCGGAAAATTCAGGCTGGTCAGGACACGTGCTTCCACCGCGCCAGAGATGAAGTGTTCCAGGCGACAGGCCTCTTCATGGACCTCGTGCCACTGCATCCCCAGCATGTCCACCAGGAAACGCTCGGTCAGACGATGACGGCGTAACACCGCCTCGGCAGCGCGATAGCCCTCCTCGGTCAGGCTGACCTGGCGCTTCTGATCCATCTCGACATAGCCATCTCTGACCAGGCGTTTCAGCATCTCTGTCACGGTCGGCGGAGCAACGTGGAACTTTTCAGCCAGGCGTGCACCGATCACCACTTCTTTTTCCGCGGCCATGTTATAGATAGTCTCTAAATACTCTTCGACGGTTGCCGTCAACGCTTCTTCGCTCTTCACGATGCTGCTCCTCCGTTTGTTCGATAGCTCTATCTCTGGACGGAATATCTTGCGTCCCAGTATATTCCTCTGCATATATTCCGCTGCCCTCTATAGTGAGAGCAGAAAGGAGTCGACCATGACTATCGCGTCCATGGACTCTTTGCCCGATCGAGTCAGGTTACGAGCGATGCCTGGGCTACTCTACCGTGGACTGGCTCGCCGCCTGCGCGTATCTACGACAATGGGCACGCTCGTCTTTCTGAGTGCGCTTCTGCTCTGCGCGAGCATGGCTGTCTATAGCTTGCAAACCAGTCTCCTGGCCGGGCACAGAAACGCCGATGCTTGCACCTGGCATACTGTTGAGGTCGGTGATACGCTCACTAATATCGCTAACTTCTATCATACCACCATCTCGACATTAGCGCGCGCCAATGCTATTCGCGACATCAATCTGATTTTTGTCGACCAGCGGCTCTGCATTCCCTCGCGCTGGCACAGCAGCTCGTCAGCGGGGGTCACGGCTAATGGCACAGTGCGCTGGTACGATTATAACGCGCTGAAATGGTCGAACCGCGCGCGGGTACGCAATCTGCTCTATCAGGTCGCGGCCAGTCATCATCTGCCCCCGCGCCTGCTGCTGGCCATCGCCTGGCAGGAAAGCGGCTGGACCCAGCACGTGATCGCCTGGGATGGTGGCATCGGCGTCATGCAGCTGATGCCCTATACCGCCATGGGCCTCAATTCCAGCCTCGGCCAGCGACTCGATCCCTATTCGCTCTGGGACAATCTCAATCTGGGCGCGACCTATCTCGAATGGCTCTGGCGCGGTTTCAACGGCAATCTGCCTGAGGTGATTAGTGCCTATAACGAAGGCGGCTGGGCGGTGCGACACCAGGGCATCTTTAATTGGAGTTATGTCAACAATGTGTTGGCGCTGATGAACAATCTGAGATGAGCTTTCCATCCTATCACTCCTTAACATGAATGAGGTTTGTGGTCGACAATTTGGGTGGAACTCAAATTGTCGACCACAAACCTCATTCATGTAACCTCACGCTCGCGCGGCGTTGACAGCGGTTGAGCAAGCGCGGTAAGATCACAACAGGGAACAGCATTGTAGCATTGTTCTTCGCAAAGCAGACGAGAGGAGCAAGGAACAGCATGGCATTGACCGACTTCTCAGGAACAACCACAGTCATTACTGGGGGAGCCAGCGGCATCGGGCTGGCCACGGCACAAGCCCTGTACGCGGCAGGGGCAAACGTCGTTCTGGCTGATATCAATGAGCAAGGCCTGCGCGAAGCTGAGGGGCAACTCAAAAAGCACGCGCCTGGCGCAAGCGGGCAGATTGTCTGTATACCCACTGACGTGACGCGTGAGGAAGAGGTGCGAGAACTGATGGATATGTCCATCAGTATTTGCAAACGTATCGACCTTGTGATTACCAGCGCAGGCATCGGGCGCGGCGGAACAATCGATACCTTTGCCGCCAGCGAGATGCAGCTCATGATGAACATTAATTTTATGGGTACCTTCCACTGTATTCAGCAGGCCCTGCCTGCCATGCGCCGCCAGGGATCAGGTTATTTTGTCTGCCTGAGTTCGGTTGCCGGAAAATTGGGGACGCCTTTGCTCTCCGGCTATTGCGCCTCCAAGTGGGCAGTGCGCGGCTTCACCTCAGCGGTGCGCGCGGAACTGGAGGGTAGCGGTATCGGGATCACCACGGTCTATCCTGCCTGGGTCGATACTCCCATGATTCACCAGGAGGGTGTTGGGGGCGTGAATATTCAGGCGCTCTTGACTCCGCAGCAGGTGGCCACGGCGATTCTCCAGGCCGTACACGAGGAGCAGCGCGACCTGACTCTGGCTCCCAATCCCGATATCAGCAAGGCGCTGCAACAGTATACCGCAAACCCTGATATGGCTGAACGCGCTATGGGTCGGTTCGCGCAACAGGAGATCGCCGGACAGCAAGCCCAGGAAGCACAGCAGGCCTAGCAAAGGAATATGTTCATGAGATGGCCAGCACATTTGTATGATTTTGGTTATTACGGTCCAGACAGCGTGTCCTGGAAGGTCAATCGCGAATGGGTTGTTTTGTTGGGCGGCACGCGGGCGGTGCTACTGCAAGTTGCTCATCCCCTGGTCGCGCTGGGAGTCAGCAACCACAGCAGCTACATGACTGATCCTTTTGGGCGGGCCGAGCGCACTTTTGTGCTTGGCGAAAGGCTGACCTTTGGAGCGACGCGCAAGGCTCGCCAGGCCGCGCAGACGATCAATAATCTCCACAAACATGTGCATGGCCATCTGCCGATGGACGCGGGCGATTTCGCGCAAGGCACCACATACGACGCGCGCGATCCTGAGCTGCTGCTCTGGGTCCACGCGACTTTGGTGGACACGCTTCTGCTCAGTTACAACGTTTTCGTTGGAACCTTAACCCACGCGGAAGAGGAACAGTATTACCAGGAATCCAAGGGGGGCGCGCATCTGCTGGGGCTGCTGCCAGCACAGATGCCACAGGGGATCGACGATCTCAAGCACTATGTCTATGAAATGGTGCACAGCGATCGCCTTGCACCGACGCTCCAGGCGCGCGAACTGGCCCACCAGACGCTCTTTCCGCCAGCCTCTAACGCGCTCCGTCCCCTCATGCATCTCAATCTGAATATCACCAACGCCTTGCTGCCCCAACCGGTGCGCGAGATCTATAATTTCGCATGGAGCAAGCGCCGGCAACGAGCTTTTGAGCTTTCGGCGCACAGTCTACGCCTGGTGCTTCCCCATGTGCCTGCATCGTTACGCGAGCTGCCCATTACGCGGCAACTGATGCGTGGCGAAGCTAGAGAATCGGCTTGACAGGCAATTTAGTGAGAAACAGCGCCTGAGTGGGAAAAGAGGAAAATAATAATCACGCTCAAGATAAGAGCGATCAGCAGGCGAATGGCCCAGCGCGAGACCTCTATCCGGCGCCGCCCGGTTTTTGGCGCATCGACTCCGTTTGAAGACATCATTTTCTCCGTCACATATGAACTAAAAGCAAACTCGTAAGAATGCATGAAAATTTGCGCATCTCTATGTTTTAAGACGATAGATCGACGGAGAATTAACAAATGATAGCCCGGCTAGCACCGCTTTGCTCGGCACTCCTCGCACTCGCAACTGGCGCGCAGCTTCTCAAAGGTAAAGATGCCGGTCTTGTGTCCGTCTTCCCAGATAGGCGTCAGGCCGTAGCGCCCCACGGGCAGCAAGTTGATCAGCGTAGTCTCTTCCTTGCTCAGGCTCTTTTTGCTAGCCAGCACGCCTGGCTGGCCGCCCTCGCCAGCACACCAGGCGCAGGGACAGGCCCAGCGCAGGGACTCCCAGTTGTGGATACTCTCGTGCTCATCGCTCCAACTGAGAATCAGCTGGCGCTTCTCCTCGTCCAGCAGAAACGAGGTCGGAGTTGGATGATTATATTGCGACATGTTGTTTCCTTAGTATGTTAAAGTTCACAAGTTCTGTGAGATGAGTGCGCAAGAGCCTCCGTCTGTCAATTGATTGCATGCAAAAAGGCTGCCTGGCATCCACATTATAACACCCAGCAACGCACGCCACTACCCAGGATTCCACCTAAATTTCCCTTGCTGTTTTTCTCTTCCTCTGGTAGAATAATGATCCGTAAGCTTGAATAACGGTTTGGGCGTTCCGTCCCCAAAAATGCTCTCCCATCAGGGATCGTTGAAGTAAGGAAGCGGCGCTTCCTCCTCTACCTGGTGCCAGAGGCACCCGCGCCGCGATTTCATGGAGAGAAGGAATCATGCAAGATCCATTTAATGCACAGCCACCGCAATATCCACCTGATCCACCAGCGCCGCCTATGCCATCAGGAAATGCGCATCCATCACAGCCAAATTACCCACCACAATCAGCCTATCCACAGCAACAGGCTTATCCACCGCAGCCGTATGCCCAACAGCCAACTTATCCGCCGCCGACCTCCTATCCGCCACAGCAACCATACACACCCTATGGAACTGGCTTCCAGCCACAACCACCGCGCAAGAATCGGACCTTGCTCTGGGCAATCATTGGTGGTGTCCTGGCTCTGCTCATTATCGTGGGTGCCGTGGCCGCCGCTGCGGCCAACGCCAACAAAGGTCCTGCCGCCACGCCGACAGCACAGACAGGCAACAATGCGACGACCGTTCCCACACAGGCCAGCCAGCCTACGTCTGCTTCTACGCAGCCGGCGAACTCGCCTGCGGGTACGCACAAGGTTGGCGATGTGGTAACTCTTGGTGGCTACCAAGTCGTCGTCAATGGAGCGAAAATCTCACATGGCGGCCAGTTTGACACGCCCCAGAAAGCTGGCGACGTGTATCTGGAAATCGATGTGACGGTCACCAATCAGACCGGCAAGGCCCAGACGTTTTCCAGTGACCTTAGCTTCGATGTGAAGGACCCAAGCGGCCAGAAGTACAGCTCAACCTATGTCAGCGACGCCAACAATTCACCCGATGGACCTATTCAGAACAACGATAAGTTACGCGGCACGCTTGCCTATGAGGTGCCACCGAACACGAATCCGTTTAAGCTCGAATTCATGCCAGACCCTTTTAATAGCACCGATGTTGCTACCTGGAGTATCACTGCCTCTTAACAGGCGATAGACAGAGGGCAAGCGCCTACCTGGGTATATCCCACCGGGCGCTTGCCGCTGTTTTTGGCCTGCTGTTTTCCAGGCACGCAAGTATGATCGACAAGGAGAGAAATGATGCCAAACAATACTATCGATGTCTTGATTCGCGGCGCGCGGATTGTGGATGGGACCGGCAACCCCTGGTTCGCGGCTGACCTCGCGATCAGCGGCGAACGGGTGTCGGAGATAGCTCCACCTGGCCAGCTCTCGGTGGATACGGCCCGCGAGGTCGTGGATGCCACAGGGATGGTGCTCTGTCCCGGCTTCATCGATATCCTCAGCCATTCCCATATCCCGCTGATGCGCGATCCGCGCGACCTCTCCAAGATCACACAGGGCGTAACGACCGAGATCATGGGCGAGGGTTGGACGCCAGCTCCCTACGGCGGACGGATCGTGGACCCTTTTGTCGGTCTTTCCGAGAAAGAATTGGGGCTCATCGGCACCTGGGTTGAGGCAGCAAAGGGCTGGACCCGCTTCGGCGATTGGCTGAACGCGCTGGCTGAACGCGGCGTCTCGCCTAATATCGGCTCGTTTTTGGGCGGGGGCACGTTGCGCGAATACGCCAAAGGCATGGAAATGGGTCCGGCTACCATTGGTGAACTGGCTACTATGCGGCGCGTCATGGCCGAGGCGATGGAGGACGGCGCGTTCGGCGTCTCCTACGCGCTGATTTATCCGCCCGATACCTACACATCCACCGATGAGTTAGTAGAGACTGCCAGGGTAGCTGGCAGTTACGGGGGCATCTACATCACTCACCTGCGCTCCGAAGGCGATGATTTGCTGGGGGCGATCGACGAAGCAATCGAGATTGGGCAGCGGGCCGATTTGCCGGTGGAGATCTACCACCTCAAAGCTTCGGGCAAGCATAACTGGCCTCTGATGGCTAGAGCTATCGAGCGCATCCAGGCCGCGCGCGACGCCGGGATTGATGTGACCGCCGATATGTATCCCTACGCCGCCTCTGGCACCGGGCTGGACTCAGTGCTGCCGCCGTGGATAGCCGAGGGCGGCGCGTACTTTGAAAACCTGGCCAACCCGGAGATCCAGCAGCGCATTCGCGCCGAGACCCTCAAGCCCAGCGGCGACTGGGAGGCCATGGGCAACAATATCGGACCAGAAGGTATCATGCCGATCGGCTTTACCCGGCCCGAAAACCTCCAGTATACCGGCAAACGCCTCACAGAGATCGCCAGCATGCGCAACCAGCACTGGCTCGACAGCGTGATCGAACTGCTGCTCTCGGAACGCCAACGCATCTTCACCATCTATTTCAGCATGGACGAGGCCAACGTCGCGCGAGGTCTGCGCCAGCCCTGGGTAAAAGTCTCGACGGATGCGGGCGGTCTTGATCCCGCCTGGGCCAGAGATCTGGGACCAAACCATCCACGCGCCTATGGCAGTTACCCGCGCGTGCTGGCGAAGTACGTGCGCGAAGAGAAGCTGCTCACATTAGAAGACGCCATCCGCAAGATGAGCGGCGCGGTGGCGGCGCGGCTCGGTTTACGCGAACGCGGCCTGCTGCATCCAGGCTATTTCGCAGACGCGGTCCTCTTCGATCCCGCCACGGTCGAAGACCGGGCCACTTTCGCAGACCCGCACCGTCTCTCGACCGGCATCCGCGATGTGTGGGTCAACGGCACACGCGTTGTACGCGGCGGCCAGCACACTGGCGCAACACCAGGCAAGGTCGTGCGGCCCCGCTAAGCGTAAACCAATGCTGCGCGCGCCCACGGCGCTGGCAAGACGACAACGGGTAGGATAATGACGTTTGCATCTCTCTGATAAATGTCGGGATTCAACGGCGCATGCTCAAATTTGAGCAGGCGCCCTTCTTCTATCCCACAGATCCCTGGTTGCGCCTTCCGCCTCGCAAAAAGCGCAGACCGCGGCGGATGTACCGAAAGGTGAAGAGGATAGCCAGGACAACAATCACTACAATAATCAGCATGACGACCGGCGCGAGAAAGGAAAGGATAATGCTGACAACGGCCAGAATGTCTTCGAGAACGCTGACCACGATATTTGAGATGCCCAGCGTAAAGACGTGACCAACGTTGGCGACGGTACGGCCACCAAAGCGGTGCAGATGAACCAACCCGGCCAGCACAAAGCCAACGAGAAACATGAGAACGGTAATGGTTGTGCTCGTGAGGGTGGGACTATTTGTCAGTGTGATGGTGGCCATATGCAGAGGCGAACTGGAGGGCAGGCTTGCGCCCAGGCCGGGAAGAGTCAGACCGGAAGTGGTCGCTGCCGCGACGATGCCGCCAAGAAAAGGGGTAATGGCTGTGTGAACCGCGTGCCAGCCGGTACTGACGCCAGGGATCAAATCGATGATCAGGTCTGCGGCGGTGAGAATCGCGATTACCACGAGGAACCAGTCTGAGGTGATAAAACCGAAAGTGGGATTGATCTGACAGAGGTGGAACCATTTTGCCGCAATCGTCAGAGCCAGCAGAGGCAGATAGGGGCTATAGCCAGTCGTCTGTGACAGCCCAAGCGACGTGCCCAGGCTGCCGAGACCGGATGCCGTACACACATTCATCAAGAAATCCTTCCTTGTTGTTCGCGCAACTTCATTGCTTATTCAAACAAAATAATGACTATTTCACATCTATCCCCACGATTTCACCTATATTCTTGATGCCTGCTTTTCCCATATACGCGGCGATTCCCCTGGTAATGCGACCAGGCAGGGTCGTGCCTTCGCCCCTGATGGCTGTGACAACCTGAACCGCTTTAGCCCCTGCTCTGATTTTCTCCAGAGCAGTTTCCGCGTCTTTCACGCCCCCTACGCCGATGATTTCTATTTTGCCAGCCGTTGCGCGATAAATATAGGCAATTTTCTCGGTGGCCATACGGCGATAATCGGCGTTATCGCCACTCAGCCCACCCTCGTCGTTGCGCCAACGCTCGCCGTATTGCGCCTTGAGATCCGGGCTAATGGTCGTATTGGTCGCGATGATACCCGTCAGACCATTCTCGACAACCACCGCAATTACATCATCGATCGCGTGCTCGGTGAGTTCAGGCGCGATTTTGACAAACAGGGGTTTGCGCCCGCCCATAGTGTCCATGACCGCGTTGACTGCCTGCACAATATCCGTCAAGGGAGCTTTATCCTGCAAGCTCCTCAGTCCTGGCGTGTTCGGCGAGGAAACGTTGACCGCGAAATAGGCCGCGTGATTGTACAACCTTCTTGCTACGGCTGCATGAGCCTCTGGGGCCGCGCTGGCTGGCACGTCTTTATTCTTCCCCAGGCTGATTCCGATCGGGATCGCGCTGCCCTTATAACGTTCCAGATTCAGCGCCACCGCTTCCACGCCCGGACTATTAAAGCCCAGCCGGTTGAGCGCAACCCCAGGTGCCAGCATAAACTGCCGGGGTTTAGGATTGCCCGGCTGAGGGTCAACCGTGACGGAGCCAACTTCGACCCCGGCAAACCCCAGGGTGTACAAGCCTCTGACAGCCTTGCCCGACTTATCCCAGCCCGCCCCAACGATCAACGGATTATCAAACTCGACACCACCCAGCACAATACGAAGTCGCTCATCAGAAAAGCGTTTGCGTTTATAAGCAAACTTTTCCAAAAGCTTCAAGGACGAAGGGGTAGCTTCCGCGAAATGCAGCGCGTCTCTGGCCCTCACATGCCATACTTCCGAATCGAGCTTTCCAAGAATTGGATTGATGAGTTCTTTATACATGCCTAAAGCATTACTTTCTCTACGATTTTTGTCCACCTGCGCGGCCTATTAACGCCCATTATCATACGACATGAAGGTGCGTTGTTGCTCAAACTGAGGATAGGTGAGCATGTCCAGTCTATGGTAAACTAGATAAGGGAAGATAGGCTCCTAAAAGGATTGGACATGATGATGGGCATTTGAAAGGATTGGCGTGTGCTAGAGTTGCTTGATACAATTGATTGGTCTCAGACTTCGAGTTGCTATGGATCAGCAGAAAAAATCCCATCTGCAATTCGCGGGTTAATCTCAGATAAGACAAAGACTCGTCACGAGGCATTATCAACCCTCCATATGGAGCTTGAGCATCAAGGAAGCGTGTATCAGGCATCTGCATATGCAGTTCCTTTCCTTCTTGAGCTTGTAGCTGCTCCACAGACGCCTGAAAAGGGGGAATTGGTAGAACTTCTCGCTTATCTTGGCAGCGGGGGTGCTCATCTTGGGAAGCACTTTGAGTCTCTTGAAAGGCGTCTCGCCCGACAACGTATAGCTTTGAGAGAAAGGAAAGAATCACTAGCTCTCCAAGAACTCACGCGTGATGACAGAAGATGGAGTGAGAGAACCCATCAGGCTGTTCGAGAAGGATTACCACTTTTACTCCCTTTACTTACTGATATAGATGCTGCAATGCGAATGAAGGTCACCTTTTTGTTAACCTTTTTCCCGGAAGATCGCTCTTGGCTTCTTCCGCCGATAATCACTCAACTCACAGGCGAAGCAGATGAGCATGTGTTGTGCTGCCTACTCCTCTATCTGGGGCATCTACTCTCTCCGACACCAGATGCATCCAGACTCCTCATGCAGTATTTGCTCGAAGGAGAAACAAAATTCCTCCGTTTTAGTGCCGCCCTGGCTCTCTGCGCCCTTTTGAAAGAAGAGGCCCCGAAAGAGGTAATCCATTTTTTGCTCCATGCGCTTGTTTCTCCGTATTTCATGCAAATACCTGATAATCTCTTTCCTCGTGAGTGGAGTGGTTCCTGGAGCCCAATGCGAGCCCTCTTCTATCTCGATCAACTTACATCTTCACCTCATCAGACCTTGATTATGGAACGACTTATAGAAATATTTCCTCTTTTGCATGAAAATATTGAACTAGAATGTACTGATCTCCTGCTTCGTATTGCTTTTTATGAAAAAGGCTTCCAGCTATACACGCCTTTTGAAGATCTGGATCTCATACAGCAAGCTATTCTGCAAACCCTCGTGGCAAAAGAAACGCTCTGGACCAAGCCATCTTTCGACCCGTTTCTCGATGAAACGACCATTCCTGTTCCAGCCCCTGTCAGTTCATTAGCGTATTTAGGACTTCCTTCTACTCGTCAGAGCCTGCAAGCTTTTATTGCGAGATCGATTCGTCAGTAAGCGAAACTGAGCTACAATTTTATTCGAAAATTGGAGCAATGTACCAACACTAGCAGCCTAATGCGAAGAGGCAAACTGCACACAAGACGCACCGGGAACCACGACACGGGTACGAGGTGCTCCAAGGGCCGCCTCTTTTTCCAGCACTGGCAAGACCGTGATCTCGTTGCTATACTGGTTCGCGACAAGCAGAAACTCGCCACCGGGTGCGACCGCAAAATTGCGCGGCCATTGACCACCGCATGGCTCGACAGCGATGCGCTCTAAACTCCCATCTCTGGCGATGGTAAACGCCGCGATGCTGTCATGCCCGCGATTGGAAACATAGAGTCGATCTCCCTGCGGGGAAAGGTGAATATCGGCTACCGTATTTTCCGGCGCTCCTGGTGGCAGCGTCTCAAGACGCTGGCGCATCGTCAGTTCTCCATGCTCGGCTGCATAGTTATACACCACCACCGTGTTGTCAAGCTCGTGCGCGACGTAAAGCTGCTGACCAGTGGGATCGAAGGCCATATGCCGTGGACCCGACCCAGGCAGTGCATGAGTTTGCCCATGTCTGTGTAACTGCCCGCTTGCTGAATCAAAGGCATACACCACGAGCTGATCGATTCCCAGGTCTGCCACGAACACGAAGCGATTATCGGGCGCGAAAATCGTTGAGTGCGCATGGGGACCTTCCTGCCGCTCAGCATTGGGGCCGCTGCCACGATGCTGAACAAGATCGCTCATCTCTCCTAAAGCGCCATTCTCCAGGATGGGCAGCACCCCCACAGTGCCGCTGCCATAGTTGGAGACCAGCAGCCAGCGCCCGGTGGCGTCAAGCGCCAGATGGCAGGGCCAATCGCCACCACTCATCTGCTGGCTCAGCGTCTGTGGCTCTCCCATAGCGTCTGGCAGAGCCAACGACCAGACAGCACCGGACACGCCATCTTGCTGCTGGCTTGTCTCGCTCACCGCATACAGCCAGCGCCCGTTAGGATGAACTACGATAAATGATGGATTGACGATCCCAGAAAACGACCAGCGCGCGGTCAGGCTCGCAGATGGGGCATCAAAGGTGAACGCGTGAATGCCGGGCGTATCGGCGGCGGCATAACCGCTAACATATAGCAAACGCTGAGAAATAGTCATAGACGTTCCTTAATTGAAGAGGAAATTGAGGGATATCCTGTTTAGGAGAACCCGCCACCCTTCTGCGCCACATTGTACCATCCTGGCTTACCTCAGGCTAGAAAAGCGGGCCTGGGAAGTGAGACTACGGAGAACTTCCCAGGCCGTTATGGCTTGTCACAGGCGCATATTTAACGGTTAGTGCTGCTCCATCGGAGGCAGTTCTTGCTGCTGTTCAGGATAGTGCACCTGGGGCTGCTCGTACTGGTCCTTGGGCTGCTGAGCAGATGGGTGCGGCTGACCGCCTTCCTGATACATGGGCGGCGTTTGCGCAGGGCCACCCTGGTAGCCCTCCTGGTAAGGCTCGTAGCCAGGCTGTTCTGGTTGTACGTAGGGTTGCTCTGGCTGCGCGTAGGGTTGTTGTTGATAGGGTTGCTGCTGTGGAGCGGCCATGAAGCTCGCCCCGGCCAGGCCCGCTGTGATCGGATTAAAGAGCGCGCCCAGGATCATCGTGACGGCGACCGGCAGCAGAATCCACGGCCAGAAGCCGATGGCGAAGCAGAGGGCCAATCCGAGCATCCAAACAAAGCCCTGCATGCCGCCATAGATGCCGCGTGGGTTCATTGAGCTGATAGAGCCGAAAAGCGCGGCAAAAGCCAGCCCGATGAAGAGCAATACCAGGAAGCCGTGTCCACTCCAGACGCCGTTGAGCGAGAAACCGATGATCAGCGCGATGATAAAGATGCCACCAGCCAGCCCGCGCATGGGATTCTGAGCGCGATACATGCGGCGCATACCACGATAGTAGCGACGTTGCGCGCGGCGAGATTCGTAGGGATCAGACATGGTAGATTCCTCCTTTTGAAAACGCTCGATTTACCAGCTATTTTAGCATACTATCCTTCGCTATGCGGCTTTGCTCTGAGTATAAACCAGCGCTTGAGCAAAACGGATCTGCCAGAAGTCATGATTTGGCAGGATGTCTTTGGATGGAAACACCCTGCCGAAAGTCACACACTTCGCCCGCTTTATATTCCCATCTCGATCAGCACGCGTCTAACCCCACTCAATGCTGTTTTCACGTCCTCAGCATCGATCCCGTAGTGGGTAACGGCGCGCAGCTTCTCGTCGCTGATTGGGCCTAGCAAGATACCCTGTGCCTGGCATTTCTGCACAAACGTCCCGGTTGCGTCTTTACCCAGGATCTGACCGGTTGAGTCGCGCAGGGAGAAGATGACGATGTTGGTCATCACGCGATCAGGCTGAATCTCGATCTGAGGATAATCGCCCAGACCGTTCGCCAGCAGTTTGCTATTCTCGTGATCCTCAGCCAACCGCTCAACCATGCTCTCCAGTGCGACGATCCCTGCGGCGGCGAAGATACCCGCCTGGCGCATGCCACCGCCCAGCAACTTGCGCACGCGATGGACGCGTTTGATGAAAGCCCGGTTACCCACAACCATTGAGCCGACCGGCGCGCTCAGCCCTTTGGAAAGGCAGAACATTAGCGAATCGACGCTGCTGACCAACTCTTTTACAGAGATACCTAGCGCGGTTGCCGCGTTAAAAATGCGCGCGCCATCCATATGTACAGCAAGACCGTGCGTATGCGCCAGTTCTGCGAGTTCCTTGACCTGTGCGACGCTCAATACGGTGCCACCGCAGAAGTTGTGGGTGTTCTCCAGGCAGAGTAGTTTGCTAGCGGAGACGTGCTCATCGCTATCGTCGGTAATATTCGCCCGCACTTCGCGGGGATCGAGCATGCCGTCAACGCCCGTCCTGAGCGCCACGCGGGGTGCGCCACCGAGCGTCGAAGCGCCGCCCTGCTCGGCCAGATAAATGTGCGACTGGTCACCGACAAGAAAGGCCTCGCCGCGTCCCACATGCGCCATCACTGCCGCGATATTGCCCATACTCCCGCTGGGCACCAACAGCGCTGCTTCCTTGCCCATGATCTCTGCCGCCAGTTCTTGCAGCCGGTTCACCGTTGGGTCTTCGCCATATACATCGTCGCCAATCTCCGCGCGGTACATGGCCTCGCGCATCGCCTGGGTTGGGAGCGTCACGGTATCACTGCGTAAATCAATTGCCATTATGTTGCTCTGCTTTCTGAGAAAATACGTTGTTTGTCCTAGTATATCCTCATCCGGCCCGGTTCCGCAAAAAGCTTGCTAATCGATAACTCTTGCGCTTTCGATTGACAGAGGGTAGAATTATGAGTGGTTCCACGTGTTCGGTGTAGTGGCAGTCAATCCTTGTTCCGCTTGAGCAAACGTCCTGGTCGGCGTTTTATTCGCTCAATCGGAGAGGAGTCAATCCTTGTTCCGCTTGAATAAACGATGCTCTTGTTGTGCTTTTGTTCAATCGGAAAGGAATAATCCTTGTTCCGCTTGAACAAACAACTAGAGCGTTGTTTCTTTTGTTCAATCGGAAAGGAGGCTTTGTGAGGGCGGACCGGTTGTTGTTCTATGTCCCCCTGACTCCTTTGACAGCGATGCCCACCCCCAAGAAAGGTAGCAAATTTACTCATATGACCATTACTACCCAAGCTCGCACGATTGGCGAGCTGCGCGCCAGTGGATATAAAGTGCTCTCTGTGAAAGAGGAGATGCGCAAGAATTTAATTCAGAAGATTCGTGATGGGGAAAACCTGTTTCCGGGGATCGTGGGCTATGAGGAGACGGTGATCCCGCAGATCGAGAACGCGATTCTTTCGGGACAAGATATCATTTTTCTGGGCGAACGCGGCCAGGCCAAGACGCGCATCGCTCGCAGCCTGGCGAATTTGCTCGATGCAGAGGTGCCGGTGATCGCTGGCTGCGAAATTAACGATCATCCCTACGAACCCATCTGCAAAGCCTGTCGCGATAAGGTCGCGGAACAGGGCGATGAGGTGGAGATTGCCTGGTTGTCGCGCGATCGGCGCTATGGCGAGAAGCTGGCCACACCTGATATCACGATCTCGGACCTGATTGGCGAAGTGGACCCTGTGCGCGTAGCCGAGGGGCGCTATCTCTCGGACGAGCTGACCATCCACTATGGCATGATCCCGCGCACTAATCGCGGCATCTTCTGTATCAACGAGCTGCCAGACCTGGCCGAGCGCATTCAGGTTGGCTTGCTCAACATTATGGAAGAGCGCGACGTGCAGATTCGCGGTTACAAAATTCGCCTGCCACTCGATGTCTATGTCGTGGCAAGCGCCAATCCTGAGGATTACACCAACCGTGGGCGCATCATCACGCCGCTCAAGGACCGCGTCGGCTCAGAAATTCGCACGCACTATCCCTATGTGCTGGAGCACGAAATCAGCATCATGGAGACGGAGAGCAACCACTTCAACGGTGATAACCTGGATGTGGTCTACCCGCAGTTCATGAAAGAGGTTATCGCGCAGATCACCCATCTGGCACGCAAGAGCAACGACATTAGCCAGCGCTCTGGTGTGAGCGTGCGCGTCTCGATCTCAAACTATGAGAACGTGCTGAGCAACGCCAGCCGGCGTGCTCTGCGTCTCAAAGAGCGCCAGATTGCTCCGCGTATCAGCGATCTCTCCGCCATCATGGCCTCGACCTGTGGCAAGATCGAGCTGGACACGGTCGGCGATATCAAAGAGGATCGCGTGGTGCAGAAGCTGATTAACACAGCTATCACCGAGGTCTTTGGCGAATACTTCGAAGTACGCGAATTCGATCAACTGGTCGCAGGCTTCGAACGCGGCCTTAACGTCCAGGTCGGTGACGATCTCTCCTCAATGGAGTACGTCAACCAGCTCGCGCGTGTGGGTGGACTGAGCAAGGCCGTGGACAAGCTGGAAGCGCGCAAGGGCGGTCCCGCGAGCATCGCCTCAGCGGTCGAATTCATCCTTGAAGGTTTGCATCTCAACCGGCGTCTGAATAAGGATCAAGTCAACGGCAAAGTGCGTTACCGGCGCTAATTGCAGTTTCCTCACGCGGGTCGTAATCAAGCCACAGCTAGACCGCTCGCGCATTGAGGAACAGTACAGAAGCAAGCCGAAAGGTCAAGTGTTTTCGCGCTAAGGAGCCGAAGCATGTTCAAACGCTTTCAAAAAAATCGTTTTGGGTATTCGCGCTGGGATGGCACCCAGCGCATTGAGGGGCTGGATGCCGACGATATTCTCAACGCGCTGGCCGACGACTATGTAGAGGGCGGCAACCTGCAACAGGCCCTGCGCCGGCTGATGCAGGATGGTGTGCGCAGCGAGGATGGTCGCCGCACGATGGGCCTGCGCGAGCTGATGGAACGCATGCGCAACCAGCGTCAGCAACAGCTCAACCGCTACAATATGGCCTCAGGCGTGATGGATGACCTGCGCAAAAGGCTTGAGGAGATCAAGCAAATCGAGCGTGAGGGCATTCAGCGCCGCCTGGACGGGTCTGACGCGCCCCAGGATCAGCCGCCAGGCTCATCACAGCAAGGCGACCAGCCTGGAGAGCAATCACAAGCCGGAGCAGAGGGCCAGCAACCTGGCTCGCAGCCCTTGCCAGAGGAGATTCAACAGCGTCTCCAACAATTGCGCGAGAAGTATCAGCGCGAACGGCAGGAACAGGCGGGCGCGGATGGTGAGCAAGCAGGCCAGCAGTCCCAGCCCGGCGCGCAAGGGCAACCTGGCCAGTCGGGGCAATCGTCGCAAACAGGCCAGACGGGTCAGCCCGGTCAGTCCTCGCAAACGGGCCAGGGCGCTCAGTCTGGTCAGATGAGCCAATCTGGACAAGGTGACACACCCGCAGGCGATGAGCTGTCGCCAGAGCAAAGGCAGCGCATGCTGGAGATGATCGCCCAGCGCAAGCGCGAGTTTCTCGACGGGCTGCCCAACGATGTGCCCGGCCAGATCAAGCAGCTCACCGACTACGACTTCATGGACGCAGAGGCGCGTGAGAAGTTCCAGGAGTTGCTGGCCAGTTTGCAGCAGCAGATGATGCAGCAGTTCTTCCAGGGCATGCAGCAGTCGTTGCAGAATATGACCCCCGAAGACATTGCCAGATTGCGCGAGATGATTCGCGAACTGAATAAGATGCTGCAAGAGCGCCAGCAGGGCCTGGAACCCGACTTCGACTCGTTTATGCAAAAGTACGGCGACTACTTCCCCGGCGTCAATTCGCTCGACGATTTGATTGAGCAGATGCGCCAGCAGCAAGCGGCCATGCAAGGCATTATGGACAATCTTTCGCCCGAACAGCGCCAGGAGTTGCAGGAGTTGATGGATCAACTGCTGGGCGACGATCGCATTCGCGTCGATATGATGGAACTGGCCCAGAACCTTGAAGCAGTCTCGCCCATGGGAGAGTTCCGCACGCGCTTCCCCTTTAAAGGCGACGAAACGCTGCCCTTCAATGAGGCCATGCGCATGATGAACCGCTTGCAGCAAATGGAGGGTCTGGAGGACCAGTTCCAGGAAGCCAGGCGCATGGACAACCTGGAGGCCATCGACAGCGACAAGGTCAAAAACCTGCTGGGCGACGATGAATATCAGTCGGTCGAGCAGCTCAAAGAGCTGATGCGCACGCTCGAAGAGGCTGGCTATATTCAGAAACGCGGCAATCGCTGGGAACTGACCGCGCGCGGCATTCGCAAGATCGGCCAGAAAGCCCTGCAGGACATTTTCAACAAACTCAAACGCGATGGCTTCGGGCGCCACATCAGCCAGTTTAGAGGGACCGGCGGCGAGCGCACTGACGAGAGCAAGGCGTATCAATTCGGTGATCCCTTCTTGCTCGACCTGGAGAAGACTGTCATGAACGCCATTCACCGCAACGGCGTCGGCACGCCGGTGCAGTTGCAGAAGGACGATTTCGAGGTCTATCGCACGGAATTCACCACGCAGTCCTCGACTGTGCTCTTGATCGATATGAGCATGAGTATGGTCTACAACGGCTGTCAGCAGGCCGCCAAAAAGGTCGCCGTGGCCATGGAGAGCCTGATCCGCTCACAGTTCCCGCGTGACAACCTGTTCGTCGTCGGCTTCTCCTTCGTCGCGCGCGAATACAAGCCGCACGAGCTAATCGAGATGAGCCGCATGGATAACAGCACTGGCACCAACCTGGCACACGGCCTGATGCTCTCGCGCCAGTTGTTGGCCCGCCAGCACGGCGTCAACAAGCAGATCATCCTGATCACCGATGGTGGCCCGACCGTCTGGTATGAGGACGACGAGTGGCAATTTGGCTACCCGCCCAATCCCTACGCCGAGCAACAGGCCCTATTAGAAGTGCAGCGCTGCTCGCGTGACAATATCACCATCAACACCTTTATGCTTGAGGATGATCGCTGGATGGTAGCCTTTGTCAACCAGCTCTCTTCCATCAATCACGGTCGCACGTTCTTCGCCGACAAGAATAACCTGGGCGAGTATCTGCTGGTGGATTACTTGAGTAGTAAACGGAAGTTTATTGTGTAGCGCGTCTGGTATTCTTTGCAGAGCAATAGCTATACGAGAGAAGTGTGAAATGCTTCTCTCGTATAGCTATTGCTCTGCAATTTTTACCGTTTCGATGGTGCCAAAAAGAAATGGCTCTCCTGGTTCAGGAGTTGGATGACGCTGTATCCTCCATTAGACGGCGTGCTATTCGGCTGAGCGCCTGGGCTTGAAGAACCACCGCAGGCCGCGAGCAGCAAAAGAGCGCCAAGCATCAGCAGGCACCATTGCACAGCCAGTACGCGTGTAAATGTCTTTTTCTGTTTCATCTTTTACCCCTTGTCGCGCCAATAGAACGGGAAGGAGGGCTCGAACTCCCCCACTTCGTTACGTCTGAATACGTTCTTACTTTTAAATACGCGCTGAGGATACGCTGCTCATCCTTATCCAGAGCCTTGCGGTGTTCACAAGCTTGACGCGGCATTCTTTATGCTATTTTTAAAGAAACGTCGTATAGCACAACGATAATAAGGGTAAGCGTTCTCTTGACTCTCTAGGGACAGCCTGTATAATCGCAGAAAGAGAAGATGCGGGCAGAGATAACTCCTCTTGCCAGTGCAAAGCCACTTGACCTTTTTGGTTTTTCTAAGGTAGATTTCCTCAAGGCACTGTGATCTGACAATTGCTTGATCACCATCCGTTTGAGTATACTACAACGAGGATAAAATGCAACAAGAGAACAGCACCAACACATCCCTATCTGAACAGCAGATCATAGATTCGCTCCAACAACTCACCGGTTCAGAGTGCATCCCGCAATTGATGCAACTGCGCCGAGAACTGCTCGACTGGAACACGCGCGTCAACCTGACCGCCATCACCGATCCCGTCGAGGTCCTGCTCAAACACTTTCTCGACTCGCTCTCGCTGCTGGAGGTGTACAAGGCCGAGCAGGCGCGGGTACTCGATATCGGCGCTGGCGCTGGCTTTCCGGGTCTGCCGCTCAAGATCGCGCGCCCAGAGTGGGAGATTGTCCTGCTAGAGGCTACTGGCAAAAAGGTCAACTTCCAGCGCCATAGTATCGAGACGTTGGGTTTACAGCACATTGAAGCCATCCACGGACGCGCCGAAGAATTAGCTCACAAGCCAGGGTATCGCGGCACCTTCGATTTTGTCACCGCGCGCGCTGTGGCCTCGCTGCCCGCGCTGCTAGAGTACGCCGCGCCCTTCTGCCGCGTCGGTGGCCAGCTTCTCCTGCCCAAAAAAGGCGAACTGAGTGAGGAACTCGAACAAGGTAAACGCGCCGCCCGTGTACTCGGCCTCGCGCTCAAGGCCGATCTGCCAGTCACATTGCCCGGCCTGAACGATGGTCGACGCATCCTGGTGTGGGAGCAGGTGAAACTATGCCCGACACAGTATCCGCGCAGTGGGGGCGCTATGGCCAAGAAGCAGCTAGGGTAGCAAAGTGAGATATGAACAATGCCAAATAAATTACCAGGTTCACTTGTGGCCCATACCTGGCTAGCAACCAGACGAGCGCAAAAATGAGCAACAGACACGCTTCAATAGCCAGGGCCAGGACGACCCGTGGCGTCCAGGTGCCTCGCGGTCGTTCGTAGTTGCGCTCGACCAAAAACGCACTGCACATGGCACCCAGAGCAAAGCCGAGCAGGGCGGTCAGGGAGCGCAGGATGGTGAGTTGATCTCCCTGAGCAATTGCCAGACCAAACAAAACGGTATTGCCGGTCATATTGGCGACAAGACCTGCCCCAGACCTACGTAACTGAGCGCGTCGAGGCAGCCAGATGCCCAGGTGAGCAGCAAGATCGGCCCGTCTTTTTTGATCATTTACCTCATCGCGTTGCGTGGATAGCGTGTGTCGTACTCTGGTATGGCCAGGATATCCTGGATCTGGATGGTGCATCCGCGCTGGGGGCTGACCGAAACCATCGAGACAGGTGTCTCTAGCAGTTCTTCCAGGCGTTTGAGATAGCGTTTGGCAGCGGTAGGCAGTTCATCGTAAGTACTGACGTGGGTAGTATCACACTGCCAGCCCTCGATCTCCTCATAAACTGGTTCGCAGGCGGCCAGATCGCTCTGGGTGGCTGGGAAGTTGTGAATCAGCTTGCCGCGCAATTGATAGGCTGTGCAGATCTTGATGGTCGGCAACGTATCGAGCACATCCGCTGCCCACGCGTGTGATATAGGCTTTATAAACGCCAATCACCCGATCGATCGAGTGCGGCGGCAGCCCAGCTCCGCTGGAAGCGTTGGCGGCCATGGTCGAGGACGAGGTTACATACGGGTAGGTGCCGAAGTCGATATCCAACAGTGCGCCCTGGGCACCCTCCAACACGATCGTCTTATGCTCAAACAAGGCATCGTGGAGCATGACCTGGGTATCGGAGATGTGCGCACGCAGACGCTGGCCGTAGCCGAAATATTCCCCATGGATTTCTTCAAGTGAGAGCGGGGGTTGACCGTAAATCTGGGTGATCATGCGGTTCTTTTGCTGGAGAATTGAGGCGAGTTTGGAGCGGAAGGTGTCAACGTCGAGGAGGTCTACCATACGAATACCGATGCGCGCATGCTTATCTACGTAGGCTGGGGAGATACCGCGTTGGGTGCTGCCAATCTTATCGGCGCCCCTGGCCTCTTCTTCCAGACGATCCAGCAGGAAGTGATATGGCATCACCACATGGGCGCGTTCGCTGATACGCAGATGTGAGGTATCAATGCCCTGAGCCTGCAACTCCTCTATTTCGGTGAGCAGCCCCTTGGGGTCAACCACCACGCCATTGCCAATGACACAGGTGGTATTGGGAAAGAGAATTCCCGAGGGAACGAGGCGAAAGGCGAATTCACCTTTCTCATGAACGACGCGATGCCCCGCATTGCTTCCCCCTTGATACCGTACGACAAAGTCCGCGTGCATCGACAGTTCGTCAACAATCTTACCTTTACCTTCGTCTCCCCATTGAGCCCCAATGATAGCCAGTACAGACATAGTGCTTGTCCTTTTTCCGCCAAATCCACAGCGTGCGCCATCCCGGTTGACCAACCGAGCGTGGGAGTGCCGTGCCTGTTCTTGTGCAGTCTATCCCTCGCGGGACGGCGTTTTTACCGGGGAACGCCCAGAGCCCCTTTGTGGCCGGAGTGCAAAGCATACCTGCCTTGTTTCTCCAGTCCCGTTTCTACGGTCCATGTTTGACCACGAATTAGCGTATCCCACGCTTACACGATTTGTCAAACCCTGCAGTTTCGCTCGCCACGGATTAGTGCCCAGGCGCTACAAATTGAAAACGCGTGAGCATCCGGCTAAAGTACTGGGCGTAGATGGTTGAGAATTGAGCCTGCTGGGCCTGCAACTCAATCACGTAGCCTTTGCCCTGGTAGATCGTCGCGCAAACGTTGACCTGTTCTGTTTGTCCGTTGGGCTGGTACGTGAAGGTCTGATAGCTCCAGTTTGTGCCGCCAATCGTCGCGCTCTGCGCGGGCTGTGGCGGCGTATAGCCGTTCTGGCTACTGAACTCGCTGGTATCGCCGGTGAGCAGGTCGTTGGCCGACGCGGCCCCGCTGGGAGTCTTCACCGCCGCGTAGATATCCGTCTGGGATGTATCAGTAAACTGAGTCCCCTGGCTATCCTGCGTTGCGCCCTGGGACCAGCCATTCGGGAATTCGATCAAATAGCCACTCTGCGTGCATGTCGTACACCAGCTAAAATTTGCGTCGGGCGCGGGCGTCGGGACGGTGGTTGGCGGCGGTGTGGCTGTCGCGGTAGGGCTGGGCGTCGGCCATTGCGTTTCTGGGGCGGCGTTATACCTGAGCCTGTGCCATAACTACCCTGGCCAAACTGTCCATTGGCAAACCCTGTCTGCATGGGTGGATAGGTTGGGTTGGAATAGTTTCCGGTGGGAAATGGCTGTTGCTGCTGCGGACCGAATTGTCCTGAATTCGCATATCCACCTGGCAGCGAGCCACCGCTAAAACCCTGCTGTGGATACGATCCTTGGGGGTAATTCGTGGGTGTCCCTGGAATAATAGAAACCGCTTCGGTCGCGTCCTGATAGAAGCCACCGCCCTGCTGCGGCCCCTGCTGAGCCATCGACTGTGGCCTGTTTTCAGGAGTAAATGATTGGTTGGATGTGGGCGAATAGGCACCACTGCGGTTGCGGTATCCGTCATTGAGAAAGCCGCTTCTGGGTGCCGGGGCCTGCATCATCTCAGTTGGCTGGGCTGGCACGGTGTTCTGTGTTCCGCATTGCCCGCAAAACACCTCATTCTGGCCTAATTCATTGCCACAATTTTGGCACTTCATTCCCGATCCTTTATGCAAATTAACAAGAGTAAGATAAGAGCTGCACATCTCCGATTACGCTGGTCACTAGGAATTTATCAGCGCTCATTATAGCGCATTTATCCGCCTCTGGCTACTCTGCTATCTGATTCGTCTTATTGCTTCTTACTGGTGCTGAAGCGGTCTGGCATCTTCGCCATCACTGTGTTGGATCACGATTTGCTGCAAGCCTGCTTCATGGTAATGATGATAGGCTATCAGGCCCCTGGCCGAGATGGTTTCCCCTCCTTCTGTCCTATCTAACATCTCTCCTGGCTCAGCCGTGGGCTGACTGGTGAAGGGACCGCTGACAATTAACCAGACCCAGGGAATGTACTGCTCCGTGTTGACGCGCTGCATATTTCCCCGGTCGGTGGAGCTGGCTATAGCTGGCCCAGCCGGGTGGCTATGGTAGACTCCAATCATCCTGCCGGGCTGCTCCACATCAATGGTCAGCAGCTCGGCGGGATCAAATTCAAAGTAGACAGGCGACGCGTAGATATTGCGCAAGGGTCTTGCCTCTTCCACGTACCAATTCCCCGCTTCATCTATCCTGCCCAGCAGCGCGCCACAGGCCTCGATCTCCTGGTGCCCATAGGCATCCAGCAGGATCGTTTTCCAGGCGCCGGTGCTGAGCAGAACCCTTGCTGTGTGCTTGCTCCTCATTCGTGTGCTTTCTCAGACTGGTGTTCGCGAATCATTGACATGACGATCGCCAGGGAAATCATCAGGGGCACATCGACCCCCTGCGCGATATCGACGGCATAGCTATCCTCAAACAGCGAAATACGCTTGCTAATTTGCGCTAGCAGGTCGCCGCGCTCATCGCTGACAGTGAAATCCCAGTTCCAGATATTCCCCTCAATATGATAGACTTCGCCGTTTTCTAGTTTAATTTTAAACCGCTCGCCAAACAGGTGGAGCAATTTCTCGTGCAGATTGGCCCAGCGCTCGCCATTCTGATAGATCTCGTAATGCGGGGTTAGCGCGAGCACCCTCTGCTTGATGTGCGCCGCCTCAGCGCGCTCCTCCAGGTCGAGCAGGCGCAGATTGTCGCCGATGTGGAAAAATTTGCCCTTGACCTTGAAAACTGGCTGACCGCCCTGGTCACGCACGATAAACTCTTCGCGTAAGGTCCACGCGCGCTCTTTGATATGAAATTTCATCGTTTGACCTCCCTGTGTAGTAACACTGCGTGTTCAGGCTCGCAGAAACTGCTCTACGGCAAAAGCACGCAACTCTCCAATATGATCTACGTCGATATCGGGCACAAAGTTGGCAGGCAGTGCCTCCTGAGCGTATTTGCCCTGGCGCACAAAGACCGTGGTTAGCTTACTACCCAGCATAGCCTTGCTGTCAGCCAGGATTTGCGCTTTATCGTCGATCATCACGTAATGTTCGGCTGGATAGCGCTGGAGTATCTCTTCCAGGTGCTTCTGTTTGTGAATATAGATCAGGACGCGTCCCTCGACCGCTGCGGCCAGGTGACTGTTCACGATTTTCTCGGCCTGGAAATACTGATCTCCATCCGACACAATAATCGTCAGGCCAAGGGTGCGCAGGTAATACAGTGTCTCGATAACGTGCGGATAAAGATACTCAAAGAACGGATAGGTATCGAAAACGGCGTGAGCCTGCTGGTAGGTCGCTTCATCGAGGGTCGCCACAGGTACTTCCGCACGCAACCGTTGCAGGGAAAGCGGGATGTCGACTACGCCCTTCTCATGGCGCACCTGCTCATAAATTTCCCAGAAGCGCTGAGCCAACTTTTCCCCCAAGGCCGCGTGCAAGCGCTGGTCCAGGTTCTTCTTCACCTCGTCGTTCGCCAGCAGGGTATTGTCGACATCTAAAAGAAACGCGAGTTGCGTCATATCTATCGTTCTCCTTTTATTCTTCTTTCCAAAACGCTATCAGACCTTGTTTCAGGCATATGCGGTTGCCCAATCCAATTATAGAACGAGCGAGTCTCTCGGACGGGATAATAAGTTTGCGTGGGCAGAGTCCTGGTGCAGCTTGGAGCACTTGCACACAGCGATATAATAAGCTCTGTCAGATAAAATCAGTTTTTGGAGAGCCTTTAAATAGGTGGGCTACTATGAAAGTTCTTTTTCGCAGCAAAGATTTTGCCAGCATCAATGGGGGCGGCTTCGGCTTTAATCATATGCGCCCCATGGCCTCCTCCTGGCACTATCAGGGTCGCGTGCAGCATCCTGATTGGCAGGGCAGCTTTACTTGCCAGTGGGATGGGCCAGAAGTGCTCTGGATGGTGCAAGGTGACGAGCGCCTTTTTGGGCTGGCGGCGGCCCTCAAGAGCAAGGGCTTGAAGGTTGAAGTGACGCAGGATTCACAGGAGACAGTATGACACAGCAGCAGAGCGCCAGGCGGGTGCTCTTCCTCATGTCGCCCGCGACCTATAGGGCGGGCGCGTTTCTAAGCGCGGCGCGCAATCTTAATCT
>WNFI01705806.1_pt1 | contig 26419 bp, 23 predicted proteins | sample 5400471 | NCBI WGS metagenome assembly WNFI01 (sample SAMN13153348, study PRJNA577476) | soil metagenome | isolation source: 100 cm saprolite on Douglas fir-dominated hillslope | place: USA:California | collected 2013-09-17 | reverse complement strand
AGCGGCGTGCTGTAGAACACCCACTGTTTCTTGCCGGTCTCCGGATCGAACGACGTGAGCATCCCGGGCAGGTTGTCGAAGTCGCCGGAAACCCCGACGATGAGGTGATCGCGCACGACGAGAGGGGCGTTCGACGACCAGTACCCCTTCTTGTAGTCGGCGATGTCGACGGTCCATTTCGCTTTGCCGTTCCGCCCGTCGAGCGCAACCAGGCGCGAGTCGGGCGTCGTGAGGTAGACCGTGTCCTTGTACATCGCCGCGCCGCGGTGGCCGATGTGAAAGCCCATGTTCTTGGGATAGGTGTAGTGCCAGATCTGCCGGCCCGACCGCGCATCGACGGCCCACATGTTGTCGGGCGTCGTGACGTACGCGATGCCGTTCACGATGATGGGCGTCGCCTTGATTGAATCGGGCTGGCCGGTCTGGAACGTCCATGCCAGCGTCAGCTGATGCACGTTCTCCGGAGTGATGGCGGACAGGCGGCTGTGCCGGCGGCCGGAGTAGTCGCCGTGGTAGGTGGGCCACGAGTCGGGCGTTGGCGCGAGGAGCGCCTGGGGTTCGAGTCCGCCACTCGCCGGCCGGGTAACCGCTGCGGGCGCGGTCATCTCGGCGGGTTTCGCGGCCGGCGAAACCGGTTTTACGCCACCTGGTCCGCGCAGGGTCTGCAGGAAGGCGAGGACGTTGTGCATGTCGGCGTCGGTGTACTTCCGGACCTGATCGGCGTGCGCGTCCAGGGGATTGTCCACGGCGACCTTCACCTGAGTGGCCGGCCACGACCGGTACCAGCCCGAACCGTCGCGCAGCGCAACGGTGAACTCGTCGCGCGACACGAGCTGTCCGCTGATGGTTTCACCCGACGGCAGGGTGACCGTCACCTTCGCCGGTGACTGGCCGCGGCCGCCCGGATACAGCATTCGCTGCAGGAGGTCGAGCCCCTTCAGCCGATCGCCAACACCGGCGAGGTCGCCCGCCGGCGAATGGCAGGTCGCGCAGCGGCCGGCCCCCTTGAAGTACTGCTCGCCTGCTTTCGCATCGCCGGTCTGCAGATCCTCGTCCGCGACTTTGCGCCGCGCGCCGATGAGCGAGCCCGCCTTGACTCGCTGGTCGTGGATGAACGCGACGATCGACGTCAGGTCGGACTCGCTGATGTTCAGCGGCGGCATGCCCTTGTCGGGACGGCCGTTATGAACGAGAGGCTTGATCTTGTCCCCCTTCACGTCTTCCGCGACGAGGGTCGAGCGTGTGAGGTCCGGACCGGTCTCGCCGCCCATCGCGTCGCGCCCGTGGCAGAAGCCGCAGTAGGCGACGAACAGCGGCGCGCCGGCCGTGATTTGAGCCGCCGGGTACGTCACCGGCGTCTGGGGAGACGAGCCGGCGACGAGGGCGCCGCCAAGGAGGGCGGTCCAGCCGAGCGTCATCGCTGAACGCAGCAGAATCGGGAGTGTGCGCATGTCGCGCCATGCTAATCCGATTCGATGGGCCCGCGCCATACGTAGCTAACGTAAGATAATGGCCGTCAATGCGAGCCACTTTTCTGACCTCGGCGCTCTGCTGCGCCGCGCTTGCCGCGGGCGCGCAGCAGCCGGCGCCCACCAACAAGCCCGGCGTGGACGCGAACGGCAATCCGCGCCGTGTCGCGGCGAAGACGGGCCACATCTCCAATTACGACGAAACCAAGGTGCGCCCCTACACCTTGCCCGATCCGCTCGTCCTCTCGAACGGCAAGCATGTGGCGAATGCGGAGACCTGGCGCCGGGAGCGGCGTCCCGAGATCATCCGGCTCTACGAGGCGGAGATTTTCGGCCGCCCGCCCGCGCGCACGCCGAAGGTGACATGGCGGGTCAGCGAGACCGATGCCGCCGCACGTGGTGGCACTGTGGCCATCAAACGGATCGCGGGCACCATCGGCGACGCGGCCGACGCGCCGCGAATCGCGCTGACGTTGTATACGCCGGCGAAGGCCAAGGGGCGAGTGCCGGTGATCCTGCTCGTCAACTTCGGCGGCGGCGCCGGCCGCGCGCCGGCCGCACCCCTGCCTTCCGGGGAGCCGCCGGTTGCCGCCGAGATCCTGGCGCGTGGCTGGGGCTACGCGACGATGGCCTACCAGGACATACAGCCGGATCGCAAGACCAGTCTGGACGAGGGGGTGATCGCGCTGGCGCGCCCGCCGGGGCAGGCGCCGGCGCCCGATGACTGGGGCGCGATCGGCGCCTGGGCGTGGGGCGCCAGCCGCGCGATCGACTATCTCGAGACCGATCCATCGGTGAATCCGAAACAGATCGCCCTGGAGGGGCACTCGCGGCTGGGCAAGGCCGCGCTCTGGGCGTCGGCGAACGACACGCGGATCGCCGCCGTCTTCTCGAGCTGCGCCGGAGAAATGGGCTCCGCGCTCTCGCGGCGCGACTGGGGAGAGACCGTTGACGACATGGCGCAGAACTTCCCGTGGTGGTTCTCCGCGACGTTTCAGAAGTGGGTGGGCCGCTGGGACGACATGCCGGTGGACGCGCACATGCTGATCGCGCTGAGCGCGCCGCGCCCCGTGTTCCTCACCGGCGGGACGGCCGATCAGTGGGCCGATCCCGTAGGTGAGTATCTGGCGGCCGTCGCCGCCGGACCGGTCTACCGCCTGCTCGGCAAGAAAGATCTGGGCATCACGGATGCGAAGCCGCCGCTCGACGCGCCGGTCACCGCCGGCGACATCGGCTGGCATTACCATACCGGTCCTCACGCGGCGACGCCGGAGGACTGGAAGGCCTTCCTCGTCTTTCTGGACAAGTATTTCAAGTAGCGCCCGCGCGGCGCCCGTGCGGCCTCGCGGCCGGGCGACAATCGATGCGGATACCGATTGCTGGCGTCTTAACCGCCCGGCGCCGGCTTCAGCCCCATGTTGTACATGATGAACGCGTAGATGTCGGCGGCCGTCTCCAGCGACTTCGTGAAGCTGCTCGCGCCGTGCCCGGACTTCGTGTCGATCCGGATCAGCACCGGGTTGTCGCGGCTCGCGCGCTCCTGCAGCGTCGCGGCGTACTTGAACGAGTGCGCGGGAACGACCCGGTCGTCGTGATCGGCGGTGGTAACGAGCGTCGCCGGATATTTCACGCCCGCCTTGATGTTGTGGAGCGGGGAATACGCGAACAGCGCCTTGAACTCCTCCGGGCTGTCGCTCGACCCATAGTCCGCGATCCAGTTGAAGCCGATCGTGAACTTGTGGAAGCGGAGCATGTCCATCACGCCGACCTGCGGAATCGCCACGCAGAAGAGATCCGGCCGCTGGTTGATCACGGCGCCGATCAACAGGCCGCCGTTCGATCCGCCCTGCACCGCGAGCCGTGCCGGCGAGGTGTACTTGTTCGCGATCAGCCACTCGCCGGCGGCGATGAAGTCGTCGAATACATTCTGCTTCTTCAGCTTCATGCCCTGCTGGTGCCACGTCTCGCCGTACTCCCCCCCGCCGCGCAGGTTTGCGTTGGCATAGACGAATCCCTGCTCGAGCAGCGCGAGGCGTGACGCGTTGAAGTTCGGCGACTGGACGATATTGAAGCCCCCGTACGCGTAGAGGAGCGTCGGGTTCAGGCCGTCCAACCGCAGCCCTTTCTTGTGCACGAGGAACATCGGGATCTTCGTGCCGTCCTTGCTGGTGTAGAAGACCGCCTCGGTCTCGAACGCGTCCGGGTTGTAGCCCGGTACCTTCGGCTGCCGGAACACCGTGCTCTTTTTCGTGGCGATGTCGTAGCGGTAGATGGTTGGCGGCACGTTCAGTGAGTCGAACGTGTAGAAGACGAATGTGTCGTCCTTTTGCCCGCCAAATCCGCCGGCGGTGCCCGGTCCCGGCAGCTCGACCTCGTTCTCGAGCGCGCCCTCCACGCTGTAGACGTACGCACGCGTCGTCACATCCTTGAGGTACGTCGCGAAGATCTTTCCTCCGGCGCTGCTTGCGCCCTCGAGCGGCTCGGCCCGTTCCGGAAGAATGGTCTTCCAGTTCTCCTCCTCCGGCTTCCGCGGGTCGATCAGCACGACCCGGCCATTCGGGGCGTTCTTGTTCGTCTCGACCAGCAGCTTGTCGCCGACGTTGTCCACGACGTTGTACTTCTCGTTGCCGATCTCGCGGATGACGGGGTTGAACTCGCGTTCGCCCCGCGACAGGTTGCGCGCGAACAGCGCGTTGCCGTCCTTGCCCTTGCCACGGTCCGAGATGGCCAGCAGCGCGAAGCGCTCGTCGTCAGTCGTTTCGACGACGTGGAAACGTTGCCCGTTGGCGGCGTCCTGGTAGATCTGGCGGTCCTGCGATTGCGCCGTGCCGACCTTGTGGAAGTAGACGCGGTGGTCTTCGTTGATGGACGCCTTCTCCTTGCCTTTCGCCGGCTCGGGATAGCGGCTGTAGTAGAAGCCGTCCCCCTGCCATGCGACGCCGGACACCTTGACCCAGTCGAGGGTGTCGGGCAGCGTCTGCTTCGTCGCGAGCTCCATCACCTTGTACTGCTGCCAGTCGGAGCCGCTCTTCGAGATGCCGTAGACGGCGTATTTCGCGTTGGCGGACGGCGCGAATGCCCTAAGCCTGACCGTCCCGTCCTCCGACCATTTGTTTGGGTCGATCAGGACCTCCGGTGCGCCGTCAAAGCCCTTCTGGATGTAGAGGACGCTCTGGTTCTGCGTACCCTCGTTCTTGCTGTAGAAGTAATACGGCCCGCGCCGCGACGGCGACGAATACTTGGGATAGTCGTTCAGCTGTTTGACGCGCGCCTGGAGCTGCTGGCGGAAAGGAATACTCTCGAGGTAAGGGAAAGTCACCTTGTTCTCCGCCTCGATCCAGGCGGCGGTCTGCGGCGAGGTGTCGTCCTCGAGCCACCGGTACGGATCCGCCACCCGGGTGCCGTGATAGACGTCGATTTGATCGGTTTTCTTCGTGATTGGGTACTGAAGCTGTTGCGCGCGAAGCGCCGTCGAGCCCAGGACCGCCAGGCCGATGGCTGTCGCCAGCCGGGTCCGGTTCGTCATTCGTGCATGTCCCCCTGTTCTTCCTTTATATACGAGGTGGCATCAGGTATCATCAAAGACACACTCCCTTAACAATCGCATCGACCGGAGAACTACCATGTTGCGACCCAATCCATCGGGTGCCCCGGTCCCGTCGTTCGACGACATGAAGAGCCGTCCCCTGGGGCTGTCCCGGCCGCCGGCCGGCTTGGAGCGGCGCGACCTCGCAACCCGCGAAGCCGTCGTCCGGCGCATCATCGCGGAATTCCACGACATGCCCGGACTCGTGTTGTCGCTGCAGCAGGCGAGCCGGTTCCTGGGCGTCGATCAGGTGGCCTGCGCGCGCATCCTGTCGGGCCTCACCCAGGCGGGCGTCCTGCGGCGCAGCGCGAGCGAGTACTATTCCAGGGCGTGAATCCGGTATCTGAAGCCGCACCGACCAATTCGCCCCGGCAAGTTCTTTTCGCCAGCCTGATCGGCACGGCGATAGAATTTTTTGATTTCTACATCTACGCAACGGCCGCGGTGCTCGTGTTTCCGCGGCTGTTCTTTCCCGCCTCGGATCCGGCAGCGGCAACCCTCCAGTCGCTCGCCACGTTCGCCCTCGCCTTCTTCGCGCGGCCGATCGGCTCGGCGCTCTTCGGGCATTTCGGCGACCGCATCGGCCGCAAGACCACACTGGTCGCCGCCCTGCTGACGATGGGCGTGTCGACGGTGGCGATCGGGCTCCTGCCCACATATGCGAGCGTAGGCGTCGCGGCGCCGCTGCTGCTGGCGCTCTGCCGGTTCGGACAGGGTCTGGGACTCGGCGGCGAGTGGGGCGGGGCGGTGCTGCTGGCGATCGAGAACGCGCCGCCGGGGCGCCGCGCCTGGTACGGGATGTTCCCGCAGCTTGGGGCGCCGGTCGGCTTCGTGTGTTCCGCGTGCATCTTTCTGCTCCTCTCCGCGCGTCTCACCGACGCGCAGTTCTTCAGCTACGGCTGGCGCATCCCCTTTCTCGCGAGCGCCGTGCTCGTCGCCATCGGCCTCTACGTGCGGCTCGCCATCCACGAGACGCCGGTGTTTCGCGAAGCGCTGACGCGCCGCGAGCGCGTCAAGGTGCCGATGCTGGTCGTCGTGCGCGAATACCCGAAGGCGCTGGTACTGGGGACGCTGATGGCTCTCGCGACGTTCGTGCTGTTCTATCTGATGACGGTATTCGCGCTGTCGTGGGGAACCACCGCGCTCGGCTACACGCGGCAGCAATTTCTCCTGATCCAGTTGTTCGGGATTCTCTTTTTCGCGCTGACGATTCCGTTGTCAGCGGTGTTCGCCGATCGTTACGGCCGGCGGCGCACCCTGATATGGGCCACGGCGGCAATCGCGGCGTTCGGCTTCGTCCTCCCTCCCGGCCTCATGGCGGGCACGGCGGGCGCGATGGCGACGGTGGCGTTGGGGCTGGCGCTGATGGGCTGTACGTATGGGCCGCTCGGGACCGCGCTATCGGAGCTGTTCCCGACGTCCGTGCGCTACACGGGCAGCTCGCTGACGTTCAATCTGGCGGGGATCTTCGGGGCGTCGCTCGCGCCGTACGCGGCGACGTGGCTCGCCAAGACCTACGGTTTGCGGTACGTGGGTTATTACCTGATGCTGGCGGCGGGCTTGACCATGATCGGGCTGCTGGGGGCGCGCGAGACGAAGGACGATGACTTGACGCGGGCCGCGTGACGATGACTGCGCATGATCTCATCGGCTGGGTTCCGGCGTAGGATGGTCTGACATGCGCATCTTCGTTTTCGGTGTGGCGGCGCTCCTCACGTCGGCAGCGGCTCTCGCCCAGGACATCGATCCGGGCCGGGTCACGTTCGAGGCGCGATGTGGCCGCTGCCACGGCGCCGACGGCAATGGCGCCGAGATGGCGCCGTCAATCCTCCAGCGGCTGCGCACTCGGGACGATCGGCAGCTGGCGGCGCTCATCCGCGACGGGATTCCCCTGCGCGGCATGCCGCCGAACCTGCTCGGCGATGCCGAGATGACCGCGCTCGTCCGTTTCCTGCGCACCATCGAACGCGAGCCCGCGCCCGAGGCGGCCCCGCGGACGTTCAAAGAGCCGACCTACAACGGCGATCCGGGCGGGAACCGCTACACCACGCTGACGCAGATCGACAAGACGAACGTCGCGCGGCTCGCGCCCCGCTGGATGTTCACGTTGCCCAAGGCGGGCACCCTGCAGGGCACTCCGCTGGTCGCCGACGGCATCATGTACGTGACCGCTCCGAACGAGTGCTTTGCGCTCGACGCGGGGAGCGGGCGGCAGATCTGGCACTTCCAGCGGGAGCGCACCTCGGGCGCCATTGCCGGGCACGCGAACCGCGGCGCCGCCATCGCCGGCGATCGCGTGTTCATGGACACCGACGATGCGCACGTGATTGCGCTGAACCGCTGGACGGGTGCGCTGCTGTGGGACGCCTCCCTGGCCGATTGGCGCGAGAATTACTCGGCCTCATCGGCGCCGTTGACGGCGGGGAATCTCGTGATCACCGGCGTCTCAGGCGGCGAGCACGGCGCGAACGGATTCGTCGCCGCATACGATCAAGAGACGGGGAAGGAAGTCTGGCGGTTCTGGACGGTGCCGAAGCCAGGCGAGCCGGGGTTTGAGACGTGGACGGGAACCGGGCCCGCCGGTCATCGCGGCGCGGCCACCTGGTTCACCGGCAGCTACGATCCCGCGCTCGATCTCGTCTACTGGCCGGTCGGCAATCCGAGCCAGGAGTACAACGGCGACGATCGCGCAGGGGACAATCTGTATGCGAACAGCCTTCTGGCCCTGGAACGGAAGACGGGCCGGCTGAAGTGGCACTACCAGTTCACGCCGCACGATCTCTGGGACTGGGATGCGACGCAGACCTCCGTCCTCATCGACGGCGACTGGCAAGGGCGCCCGCGGCAGCTGCTGCTCCACGCCAGCCGCAACGGTTTCTTCTACGTGTTCGATCGCGCCGACGGTACCTTGCTGCTGGCGAAGCCGTTCGTGCGCAACCTGACATGGGCCAGCGGCATCGGCGCGGACGGACGTCCGATCAAGCTGCCCTTGCAGGAGCCCGGCGCCGCCGGGACCAAAGTGTGCCCGTCGCAGGATGGCGCGACCAACTGGTTCTCGCCGTCGTACAACCCCGGTACCGGTCTCTATTACGTCCAAACGTTCGAGAAGTGCAGCATTTATACGAAGACCGGCGGTGGCACGTGGGAAGCGGGGAAGCCGTATCTCGGCGGCTCGCAACGTACCGCGCCGGATCCGGTCCCGCAGCGGGTGCTGAAAGCGATCGATATTCATACGGGCGCGATCCGCTGGGAGCTGCCGCAGCCCGGACCAGCCACCTCCTGGGGCGGCACGCTGTCGACCGCCACGGGCCTGGTCATTTTTGGTGAAGAAGGCGGGGCGCTGATGGCGGCCGATGCCGTCACCGGCCAGCCGCTGTGGAGCTTCCCGACCAATCAGGCCTGGAAGGCATCGCCGATGACGTACATGTTTGATGGCCGGCAGTATGTGGCGGTCGCGGCGGGATCCACCATTCTCGCGTTCGGACTCAGCGGCGCGCCCGACGTCGCGGAACTGCGCACGCTAGAGCCTCGCCGCCACACGCGCCCGGGTCCGTGATCGGGTCCGCCGTCTGCGGCGAAGGGCGCGGGGTCGGATAAGCTAACGGAGGAGAAGAAGACATTTCGACAGGATACGTCGGTCACCTTCCCAGCCAAGATCCACTCCACGACTACCTCCGGTGCTCGATCCTGCCGCAGGTTGGGGTCGTCAGGAGATCAGTGGATTTCCGCGTCTTCCGCATCAAGGACGAGAAGGTCTACCTCTACGAAGAAGCACACTCGCGCAGGTTATTAGTGGGAAAGTTCTTCGCCGCCCATGATGGCCGCGGTAGCTGCAAGGCGAGCGAGCGCATGCAGCAAGAATTTGAGAACCTACAACTCCTGCGCGGGTATGGCTTCAACGGCTCGCCGCATTGTGTCGTGCGGCCGTTGGGCGCCAATGCGTGGATCAACAATGTGTTGGTGGAGGAGTACTGTGGAGGAACGGCTTTAAGTGTCATCATCGATGGGGCTATTCGTCATGACCGTGGCCAACGGCTTTTCGCGAAGCTGACGGCTCTGGCCTACTTTCTGGCGACTCTCCATAACCGCACGGCGAACGGGTACGGCGTGGACTTCGCGGCTGATTGCGCCTACCTCGACCAGTTGATACGGAAACTCCAAAGCCAGCAGATGATCGGCAATTGGGCCGCGGACGAGTTCTATTGGTTGCGAGACCGCTGGCGAGAGCAGCCGCGTATGTGGGAAGATCAGCAGGTCCTGGTGCACGGAGATGCGACCCCAACCAACCTCCTTTTGGGGGATCAACTCAACGTCATCGCGATCGACCTGGAACGGATGAAGCACGCCGACCGCGTCTTCGATCTCGGGCGCATCGCTGGAGAGTTGCAGTATTCGTTCTTGCAGGCCACCGGGAACAAGTACGGGGTGGAACCATTCATTGGTCATTTTCTGTGGGAGTACGCCTGTCACTTTCCGGACCGCGATCGCGCCTTTCGTTCGATCAGCGGAAGGTTGCCATTCCACATGGGCCTGACGTTCCTGCGCGTTGCCCGCAATTCCTGGGTCAGCGCGGCTTGCCGGCAGCGACTGATTGAAGAAGCCAAGATCATTCTGCGGACATTTGATGGACATTCACGCGCTGCTGTTTGACGTCAACAGTACCTTAATCGACATAGAAACCGACGAGCGGATGGAAGAGGCGTACCGCGCGATTGCCCACTTCCTCACCTATCAAGGTATATCGCTTCACCGGGGACAGGTTTGCGACCTGTACTTTCAAACGATGAAGGAGCAGTGTCAGGCGAGCCAGGAGAGGTATCCGGAGTTCGACGTCGTGGCGGTGTGGCGAGAAATCCTGGCTCGGAGCGCCAGTCCCTACACTCACGCGTTGCCTCCTCACAAGCTCCAGGAGATGCCTCGGCTTATCGCCGAAATGCAGCGGGGAATCTCTCGCAAGCGCCTCGCGGCCTTCCCGGAGGTGGGGGAAGTGCTGCGCCAGTTGAAGGGCCGCTATAGGCTGGCCGTGGTGTCCGACGCCCAGAGTGCGTATGCCCTACCGGAATTACGGGCGGTTGGTCTTCATGAGTACTTCGACGCGGTCATCGTTTCCGGAGACTACGGCTATCGCAAGCCGGACGCACGGCTATTCCAAGCGGCTCTCGATTGCTTGAAGGTGGCTCCTGACCATGCGATTTTCGTCGGCGACGACCGCTACCGCGATGTCTTCGGAGCCCAGCAACTGGGCATGAAGACCGTGTGGCTGTGTAATCACCGCGCCAGCAGCCATCCCGATGATGCGGAGCCCGACTACATCATCTATCAGTTTGGCGAGTTATTGCCCGCCCTGGAGTTCTTGGCCGGGCGCTGATGACTGTCTGCTGTCAATCGGGCAAAGCGCTGCCGCCTCATCGTCGAGCGTGCCTTTGACCAGCGCGCTCGTCGTGCTCTTCGTTCTTCAGGTCCGTCTGGTCGGCGACACCGCGTTCTAGCGACGGTTGACCCTGCTGATATTCGCGGGTTGGCTACCGCCCAGACTGTGGTTCGTCGCGGAGCCGCCTCGCCCGAGAGGACTTCACGACTCGATGAAGCGATTCGACGCCTCGCGTTGCAAATCCGTTGCAACCCACCCGATAGAGCACCGGCTCGATTGCAACGCTAAACGGAAAGAATCGCGCAAAGACTTGCTACACTAGGACTTCGCCATCCCACGCGCCCGTAGCTCAGTTGGATAGAGCACCGGCCTTCTAAGGCAAGGGCCCTCGATTCAACGAGCGGTTTTAGGCCGCAATTCGCCGTGTTTGATCGGACGCGGATTGCTGGGGGTGCATTAGGGGTGCGGCGTTTCGCGTAGGATCAGTCCAGGCGCCCGTAGCTCAGTTGGATAGAGCACGAGACTTCTAATCTCGGGGCCGCAGGTTCGAGTCCTGCCGGGCGCGCCAACAACGCTCCAAATCGCCGTCCATGAACACGATTGACGCCAAGCAGATTGATATGGCGCTGCGAGCGCATGTGCAGTCATTGTGCGCGCCCATTTGGTGGGAATCCGGCAGGCAGACGGTCGTGAACGGCGGCACTATGTGCGTTGTCAAGACTCCTCAAGCGGTCTTCGGCGTTACGAACCATCACGTGCTTAAGATTTACGAGAAGCACAAGGCCGAGAAGCACGACGTTTTCTGCCAACTCGGCAGCGGCCCCTTCGACCCGGCTGCCAACCTGATTGGATGCAGCGAACATTGGGACCTTGCCACGTTCAAGATCCCAGACCTGACCTTAAGAACGTTTGGTCACAAGGGATATTTGGCGTGCGAGTGGCCTCCGAAGTCCATCGAGACGGATGACCACGTCGTGTTTGGTGGCTATCCAGAAGTTCGGCGGACCGTTCCCCCTGGTCCCAACCCGCCAACGATGTCCATAGATCTCGTTTCCTTTCGGTGCCAGCCCCACCACTGCTCGCCCGAACAGGTTTCGTTTCACATCGACCCGCTGGAGGTCACGTGGCTTCCCAACGTGCTTGAACCTCTGGAGTCAGGTGCCAGTCTCAGCGGCATGAGCGGCGGCCCGTGCTTCCGTCTGATTCCGGCAGAAGATCGTATCGAGCTAGTTGGCTTCATTACGAAGGCGACTACAGTATCGGCGTTGTTTTCGTCAGGCAAGCCGGCCTGATATCGGCAGACGGCAAGATTGCGCCGAAACCGCTGTAACGCGTCCTGCGCATAAGTCCGGCCCCGTTCATGACCCCCGACGATGTCCGGTACGCCAACGCCGTCGCCGTTTGCGACGCGCTACGCAGCGTCATTCCATCATTCACAGCGAAGAAAGCCTTCATCCGGGCCACGCAGCCGGTCACGCCCGAGATCCAGAAGGAGCTGGATGCGACGGCTCCGCTCGCCGGCTCCAACCGCGACCGCGCGGTCTGCGCCCTCGTCAATAAAGCCTGCAATTCGCACGCGGCAATTCGGCTGCTCACCGACGTTGGTCATGGCGACGACGCGATGGCCCTGGGCCGCGTTCTACTCGAGAACACCATCATTCTCAAGTGGCTTCTCATCGACCCAGTTTATCGCCTCGATCTCTATTGCATTAGCGACGCGCTCTACCGCCGTCGCTGGTGCGAGCTCGTCATCGAGCACTTTACTGAGAAACCGGATCTGGTGAAGCGCGCGAAAGAGAGCCTCGACGACGAGGTCAAAGCCGTCGCGGGATTCTTCGGCAACACGATCCACAAATGGGCGCAGGTGCTGCACCCGGAGGGCAAGGTCCACTACATCAACTTCGAGGCGATGATGAAGGAAGTGGCGGAGCACGGCGGCGCGAAGTCCACATTCATGCACGACGTCATCTACTTCTCCGCAGCGCCTTCGTCCACTCGACGGTGAGCGCCATGCGGTCGTTCCGTCACCTAAAAAACGAGAATCACTTTCGCGCCGACCTCGGGCCGAACGCACTGCGGCGCGACGAGGCTTTGGGCGGCGCGAATATCTGCCTGGTCCAGGTGCTGCAGTCAGCTGCGGCCTATCTTGGATTCAGCGACATCGACGCCGAACTCGACAAGGTGTACGAACAAATCAAAGCGCCCCTGAGCGAGCTCAACGCAGATCCCGGTGGTGCGCCCGGCTAGGACAGGCGCGTCCGAATGCCTCTGCCGTCGCTACTTCCACGGCATCCTTTCGACCTCACCCCGCCACTCGGCGATCATGCGGTTTCTATACTCTCCGCGATGATTGAGCAAGTGGAGCAACGCGAGCTCCTGGTACCAAAGCGACAGCTGCCAGGCATAAAACGTCGCGTGCTTCGGCGCGCCGAGCACGACTTTGCGCCGTTTCTTGTTCGCGTGAACGTATCCGTGGCGGATTTCGGCCAGCGCCACTGCCGGATCTGTCCAGCCGTTTGACTCCGCGAAAGCTGCCAACTCCGATGCCCTTGCCGGGAATGTGAGCGGAACCTTCATCGCCGCCAGCAGCCGCGACAGCTTCTCCGCCGCCTTCAGGTTATCGAACTTCGAGTCGCTCATCGCGCCGGCGCGGTCCACGACGACAAGACCGCCGAGCAGATCGAGGTTTGTCACACCAAGGATAATGGCGCCTTCCATTCCTCCCGCCCGCATGTTGCTCCGCTGGTACCAGTGCAGCGTCAGCCTGAAGGGCTCCGCCAAGTCGGGATCGAGCGAAGCATCGTGGAACGCCGGAAAAATCTCAGCGAGTAGGTTGCCGTGGTGCTCATCAAACCAGTTGTCCGTCGGCTTCCAGGGATCGACGATGGGTCAGCCCCAGCACTGCCACGTGATCGCACCTGCGGTGTCTGTGCCCCAACGCACCGGCAGGCTGCACGCGGCGCCACGCGCGAATGATAGGAACACAGCGAGCATGTCAAGGAGCGCGTTCGCCTCCGGCACATTGAACGCAGCGCCGTCGGCCCGTTCGAGCACTCCCAAATGGGTAAACGCAAATCCGCCGGTTTCTTTGAGGCTCTTGAATACGTCGCTCGATTCTTCGACAGCGGTGAGCCGCACGCGCCAGCCGCCCGCCTCCAGGTCGGCGACCATAGGTGGAAAGCCGAAGACGGGCGCGGTCTTCGGACCGGGCGTGAGGAAGTCCGGGAAGTTCAGCACCTGGAACCCCAGAGATGCGAGATTATCCGGAGCGCCTGTTTGGAGGCGGCTGACTCCAGCCTCGACGGAGGCCGTTGTCCTTCCTTGTTGAAATGAATGCCGAACGGCGTTGACCAAAGCGTCGGCAACGCCACCCGCGACTTCTGCCTGGACCTCTGCTCCCGGGTCAGGCGCGTGGCCCGACTCGATATTTAGCGCAAGGCGAAGACCGGTCGACGGAAGGAACCGTAACTCGAGTCTTCCCTTGCCCGTCCATGTCGCGTCGCCTTTGTGAAGACCAACGGAACCCCGGTGCAGCGTCACAGGTTCGTTCGCGGCGTTGTGTGGATGCAGGTAGACGGGCGCGATATCCTGGGTCATCAAACGACGTTGACAGACGGCCCGAGGCAGAGTCAACTGCTCTCGCTCTTGAACCGATTCGGAGGCGGAATGATCGCTCGATCCTTGGCGATAGAGTTGTGTGGCACACGACCGCTGCAAGGTTCAGCACTCGCTAGGTACTAAGGACTAGCTCCAGACACTTTCACCACATGCTTCCAGACCGGACAGACTGGGACGAGCAGCTGGACCAGTTCGGCCTGCTCGCCCACGAACCGCACAATCTGGGCAATGCAGACAATTGGGTCTTCGTGTTTCGAGCTGGTGTCCGCGGCCTGACGTCTCGATGCAACGGGATCGTCTGGCATTCAGAACTCTTTCACGCGTGGATTCCTGTCGCACCACTGGAAGGCCGTGAGCATCACATTGCCGCGATGCTGTTCTGTATGGATTCCGCGATGGAGTGCCTGGTGTTCGCATTGAATGGTCTCGGTCAGGCCGTCAACAAAACCTTGTTTCGGGATGTCTCGTCGCGAAGCGCGTTAAGAGGGATCTCGCCGAGAGACGTGGTCGGACCGAAGGCGCTGGCCGGTTACGGCCGTCTGTTCCCGACTTTTCAGGCGAAGTGGGCCAAAGAATCAGAGCTCGTTCGGTTGGTAGCCGAGAATCACGACGTTTCGAAACATCGTCAGAGTACGTTCCATGGAGGAACATTGCGGGACGATCCGCCGGCGGAATTTATAGCGCTCGACATACCGGAAAACGTTCGCGACTGGTTCGCGCCAACGAGCGAGACGCTGCTGCCCAAGGACCCGAAAGAACCAGCTCAGACCAGGTCCGTCGAACTCCACGAGTGGACGACGCTCGAGGAACTGGAACAAAGATTCCTCTCGTTTCTGTCCCAGAGCATTTGTGCAGCCGTGACCGACGCGCGACGAACGATTCCGTTGAAGAACCCCGTTGTCTAGGGCAATTCGTCCCGGACGCCTCGACCAGTCAAATACACTCGGACGGTTACAACGCGCACACCTTTGACGGATCGCCCGAACAAGGCGCCGAAATGCCTGTGATCGCCGGTCAAAAGATGATTGCAATTCGCGTGTATGGCAGCTCGCAGGATCGGCTGATCTTTTGCCGTGAGAGCGACCCGTTTCGGCAGGATGACGGTCGCCGGCGGTTCGTCCACGATCTCGATCTGTCGGAGCAATCGGTACAGCCGCACTCGCCTGTCAGGGGAGTCAAGGTTCCGCTCTGCCTCGTCGATCGCATAGGCCGAACTCACCAGCGTGACGGCCGACAGATTCCACAGCGTCAGCGCAGGCGAGACGTCGGGCCGCCATGCGGCGGAAAACAGGATGTTGGCGTCGAGGAACGCGCGGTCGGTATTCAGCGTGCTTGAGGCGGGACGTGCGGAACCGTGTCTGGATCAACGCCGAGCGCCCTGGCTTCTCGGCGCGCCACCTTGTATTCCGCTTCGGTTGCCGCGTTGTTCAGGAGGAACTCGGCTTTCCGCATGCCGGTGTAGCGTTCGCCAGCGGGGAGCTTCACCGAGGCGCGCGCCGCCCGTCGCGTCGTTGACGCGCGAGGCTTTCGACGGGATCGGGGACTGGTGAGCGACATCGCTTCACATAGTGTGGCCGGCGCCCGCATTGAAGTCAACTCGGCGCGATCGTCTTTCGCGATCGAGCAGTCCTCGCACGCTCAGGTCAACATCCAGGGCCCGCCACGAGATGGCATCGCGAGCGGGCGAGACGGCAACGGACCGCAAGATCACCGCTGGAACGCCATCGAGTTCGTGAGCCAGTTGCCGCGGAACGAAACGGACCTTGCCGTTGCGCGCCGTGAGTTTCAGGAGATGTCCCGTTACCTCGTAACGCGCGCGGACAACCGCAGTCGCGCGCGTCGCGTATCGGTGCCCACGCTCGCGCGCGCGTGAGAAACGTTGACGGTCTGCCGCGGTCAGCCTGCTGTTCGACATTGGTCGCAAGGCTTATGATAGCGAACGTAGGGCCCTGATGTTGCAGCACCCTCAAGGACGCTTCAGATTTGCGTCCAATGTGGATCACCTTTAACTACGGGACTTTTCGCAGAAACGGCATCATGTTCGAGCAGACTGGACGCCTTCTACGTCGGGGGGTAGCTGGTTCGAGTCCAGCCGGGCGCGCCAAGTTCACTTGACCGCGTCCTGTGCGAAAACTCAGCCGAGGTCGGATCCCCGAACATGGGGGCATCGACGCCGTCGGAAGAAGCGGGTCTCGCGAGAACCTCGGCCCACGATAGCCTCATCGCACGCCTTGCACCGGGGCGGCTCCTCGGGCATGCTTCCCGATGAACTCGCTGCCTCCCCCGTTCGCGTTCTTCGTCCTTCTTGTCTCCGGCTGGGTCAACCGGCAGCAACAGGCCGTCATTGATTACTTGCGCGAAGAGAATCGGGTTCTCCGCGCGGCGCATGGTCCCCGACGGCCTCGCGTCACCGACGACCAGCGGCGCCGCCTGGCCGTGAAAGGCCGGGTCCTGGGCCGGCGCCGCCTCGCGGCCGTCGCTGGCATCGTGACGCCCGACACGATTCTGCGTTGGTACCGGCGGCTCGTCGCGCAGAAATATGACGGCTCGAAGACGCGACGCCCCGGTCGCCCGCGTACCACGGCGGATATTGCCGCGCTCGTGGTACGCATGGCGGGTGAGAACCCGACCTGGGGCTACACCCGGATCCGCGGCGGGCTGAAGCCCCTCGGGCACGACGTCGCCCGTAACACAATCAAAGCGATCCTCCAGGACCACGGCATTGAGCCGGCACCGGAGCGCGGCACGAAGACGCCGTGGAAAACGTTCCTGGCCGCTCACTGGGATGGCCTCGCGGCGGCCGACTTCTTCACCGTCGAGGTCCTGACCCTGGGCGGCTTGGTCCGCTACGTCGTCCTCTTCGTGATGAAGCTGAAGACCCGCACGGTGGAGATCGCCGGGATCACGCGTCAACCGGACGAGACCTGGATGACGCAGGTCGCACGGAACCTGACCGACAGCCATGACGGCTTCCTCCGCGGTATGCACGACCTCATTCTGGACCGAGACCCGCTCTACACCACCAGTTTCCGGCGCCTGCTGCGGGACAGCGGCGTGAAGCCCCTGTTCCTGCCTGCCCGGAGTCCAAACTTGAACGCGTTTGCCGAGCGGTTCGTGGGGTCCGTCAAGTCCGAGTGCTTGGAGCGACTCGTGCCCCTCGGGGAGGTACACCTCCGGGCGGCCGTACGAGCATTCGTCCACCACTATCATGAGGAACGGCCGCACCAAGGACTGGGTAACGAGCGCATCGCGCCCAAGACACCGGCGATCGAAACCGGTCCGGTCACGTGCCGTGACCGGCTCGGCGGCCTGCTCAAGTTCTACTATCGCGTGGCCGCGTAGTCCGTGGGCGGAGTATTCGCACACGACGATCTCGGGCCTTGGGATCATTTTGATGATCCGCGTAACATTTCTGGTACATTTAGGTGGAAACGCGCCAACGCTGAAGACTTGGAATTGGTGTCTTCCCAACTCAATGGCACTCAGGAGATCACGGTTCAATCCCGGTCAGGTTCACCAATTCCGTTTCGTTGGAGTCGCACTGGATAGCAACGAGCGTGCATGGCACCAGCGGTTGGGAGGAATGCAGAGTTAGCGGCCTGGTGCTCAGCCTCGTAGCAGCCGTTGCCAGCTTCTGGAGCCTCACGAGAACCGCGGGCGTGACGTCTCTGATCGTAGCGGGTATTATCGGAGTCCCTCGGACGGCGCGCGCCCGTGGTGCACCAAATGAGCCTGACCCTCGAGGCAGATGGATTCATAGATAGAGAACCGGGCAAGCCTCGCTCGATCGAGCTTCGGCTCACCCGAGCGGAATTGCCGGGCCTGGAGTAGGCTCGGAGACCCTCCAATGGATGAACCGTCGAATATCTGGATCGACCAATGCGAAGCGGCGCAGGACATTCGCGACGCGTGGGGAACGCGGAAGGCCCTTGGCTACCCCCTCGGGGAGAAGCTGTTGAACTTCATTCGCGCGTCGGACGCTGACCCCTTGTGGGCGGCAAAGTTGTCGCTATTCGCAGCTGAGATCCGACGGATCTTCACACATGAAGAGCTGCATGCGTACTTTGCCACAGCGACGCGCGTCGGTGCGGCCGCGCACGTCTGTACGGATGACCAATACCAGACGATGCGCGACGCGGGTGCGTTTGGGAAAGATGTGCTCACCGGGGCGTCCGACGCCATCCTGTTCGAACGTGCACGTGAGCTTCTGCTCGGTGACGCGGTTTCCGATGACTCGCCGTGAAGCGACACCGCTCGGCAGGCCGGCCACGATCGAAGTCGCGAAGACCCCGCGAAAAGCATCGCTCCGTCGATCTCCCACAGGAATTCGTCAAGAGGTTCACGCCCGAGTGGGGCTGGCTGGTTCGCTGATGGAACGGCTCGCTTAACGGCTACAATGGAGCGGTATGGAGTTCAAGCGAGTGACCGTCAACCCTCGCCAAATGGGAGGGGTCCCGTGTCTGCGCGGCCTTCGGATTCCGGTCGCCACAATCGTCGCTCTCGTGGCCGAAGGGCAAACCTCGTCCGAGATTCTCGCGCTCTACCCTGATCTTGTCGCAGAGGACATCCGCGAAGCGCTTCTCTTCGCTGCCGAGGCGGTTCGAGAACGTGCCCTACCTCTCGCCGCCGGCGAATGAGGTTTCTGATCGACAACGCCCTGTCGCCCATCCTGGCGACCCTCTTGGAGCAAGCCGGTCACAACGCGCTGCATGTTCGAGTGATCGAATTGCATCGGTCCGACGATGCGGTGATCTTCGATCGCGCGGCGGTCGAGGATCGGATCGTCATCTCCGCAGATACGGACTTCGGAACGCTGCTGGCCACTCGCTCGGCTCAGAAACCCTCGGTGATTCAGTTTCGAGGCCAGGGCAGCCGCAAGCCGGAAGCGCTGGCCCTCGCCATTCTGTCGAATCTTCCACAGCTTATCGACGCGCTGCAAAACGGCAGCATTGTCACATTCGAACCGTCGCGCGTTCGTATCCGTGCGCTTCCGATCAACGTCGCGCGAGAGCAAGAGTAAGTCGCTCGCCGCCAGACACCCCGCGTCCGGCTGTAGATGATTTCGTAGTACGTCAACGCCTCGCGTTTCCACTGCACTCACCAGGTTCCCACAACCGGCTGATTTGATTGGGATTCAGAAACGGCCGAAAACCGACGAATCCGTGAACGACGCGAATCTGTCTTCTAAGCCGGGGGTCGCAGGTTCGAGTCCTGCCGGGCGCGCCATTGTTTTCAACGAGTTATGGCGATCTAAAATCCTCGAACACGGGTCAGTGTAGCTGAAATCGTAGATGTGGCGCCCACCAGGCCGTGGTCGTCTCGTTCGTAATCAGCAGGGTCGATGTTTCAAGTCCCATTCGCCGGCTCCAAAATCACTGAGTAAATCGAACATTCGCGGGAGCGGCGAGATGCGCGTACATCAGCAAGGCAGCGGATTGGGCAGACCTACCGCTTTAATCCCTTCATCAGCGGTTCGGTGGCAGTCCCAATTGCCCCGCCGACAGCCTTAATGATCTTCTCGACGGACGTTCGTTCGCGTCGGCTGCCCTCAAAAACCTGCTCCGTTGGTGAAGTAAAGACTCGGTCTCCTTCGTTCGGGGCTCCGTAGCAGGCCAACGAATACGGGACGCATTCTACGCGGTGTTCAACTTCACGCGTGCGGTCCCGCACCACCGGACATCTATTTGGGAGACGACGGCGCCGGCTTGCCGGTCACGCCCTTCCTGAGTTCTGCCGCCGTCAGATTCACGTGGCCAACCGATTGAGCAACGATGACCTGGCCGCTTGGTACCCGGTCGTCATGGGACCACAGATGAAAAATGATGCCGTCGGTCGTGGCCACCAGGTCGGCCACCTCCTTGGCCTTGTCGGGTGGCAGATCGAGCACCTGCACGCGGCCGGTGGCGATCTCCTGCGTGTGGTCGTGCCAGTTCTTGTTCCAGCTCGCCAGCGAGACGGTGCCGATCCGTGTGATGGACTTGGCAATGATGTACTCGACCTGCTCCAGGCGGGCGCCCGGCTCAGCCGACTCGTAGCAGAGACACTCGATCACCGGTTCCCCTGACAGCACTTTGCAGTAGTGATGGTACGGCCCCATAACCTTCCCGGCCACCACGTGCGGAGCGGTGACGTGGACGGTGTGGCCATCGGCCGGCGAGGTCGTCTTGTTTTCCTGACCGGCCGCTCGGCCGGCGACGACGACGAGCGACACGGCGAGAGCACTGAGGATTCCGAGTCTGCGAGGCATGTCCGCCTCCTTTCGTCGTTCATGGCTGCTCGATCGGCGCGTCGAGCAGATTTGTTTCATTTCCATCTCGCTCCTTCGCCAGACGATAGCGCCCGGGCCAGCCAATGTCTTGAAAGCGTCTTCAAATTTGGATTAAATGATGATTAAATGATCGGTGAGCACAGTGCTGGGACTTGTTGATCGATTCTACGAATTCGGGCCGTTCCGGCTCGACGCGGCCGAACGGTTGTTGGTGTGCGACGGCAAACCGGTCGCTGTCACCCCAAAAGCGTTCGACACGCTGCTGGTTCTCGTGAAGCACGGTGGTCGGGTCGTGGCCAAAGACGATCTCCTTCATTGGATTTGGCCGGATGCCGTTGTGGAAGAGTCGACGCTCGCGCAGAACATCTTCACGATCCGCAAGACGCTCCACGAACGGTCCGGGGACACGTTCATTAAAACCGTGGCGAAAGTCGGGTATCGATTTGTCGCCCCGGTGCGGACCGTGGCGGAGGAACGGCCAAGAGCCATTGCGGTTTTGCCGTTCAAGCCAATCCGCAGCGAGGGCCGTGACGAATCTCTCGAGCTCGGGATGGCCGACGCGGTCATCACACGACTGAGCGCGGTGGATGACCTGGTCGTGCGGCCCACCAGCGCCATACGCCAGTTCATGAACCTCCGCCAGGATCCATTGGCGGCAGGACGCGAACTGCGCGTTGATCTCGTGCTCGAAGGGACCGTTCAGCGAGCCGACGGTCGCGTCCGCGCCACGGCGCGGCTCCTGAAGGTCAGCACCGGGCAGGCCGTGTGGGCTGGCACGTTCAGCGAGCAGGGCATCGACGTCTTCGCGGTGCAGGATTCGATCTCGGACCAGATTGCGCACGGGCTCTCGCTGCAGCTTGGCCCCACGGCGGAACACCAGCCCGTGGATCGAATCCGTGAGTCAACCCGCGGCTGGACTCCGGCACAATTCGAGCGGACGTACGCGCCTGGGAAATGGTCGGCACGTCAAATCCTCATTCACCTGGCGCAGACCGAGATCGGGCTCGGCAGTCGGGCGCGCATGGCGCTCACGACGTCCGGTTACGTTGCGCAGCCGTTTGATCAAGATGCCTGGGTCGCGCGCGAGTCAACGCTTACCGGTCGCGAGGCTGTCGAAGCGCTCGTCGCCCTCAGCGCAATGAACCGGGCACTATTCGGATCGCTCTCGCCTGCCGAGCGCGCGACGCCGTTTTCACACCCCGACTACGGCTCCCTCACGGTCGACTGGATCGTGCAGCTCCTCGCGAGCCATGTGACGCACCATCTCGCGCAAATTGAGCAGATCTCGCGTGAAGATAGGGTGATCACCGACAATTAGATTTTGCCGGCCCGACGACAATTCGGGGGGAGGCACCCGAGAACGGCCGGTCAAGCTGTCCCTACTGAAAACCCGTTACGGCGCTTCGAAAAAGCAATCGGCATATCGAGGGACGACAAGAAGGAGACAGTGATTGCGGAGTTGGTGCAGCATGCGCCGCTGGCACATTGGCTGCGCAATGAATCATTTGAAGAATTTTACGAGAACGCCAGGGATGTGAGCCAGCAACTCGGCTGCGACGTCGAAACCCTTCGGACAGCTGCCACACGCTGAAGCGACAACGGCCAATGCCGAGCTTCAGCGGCCCTGTAGATGATTTTGTAGTGCGTCAAAGCCTCGCGGTTCCACCGGATTCAACAGGTTTCCACAATCTGCTGAATTCGCTCGGCTTTAGAAACGGCCGAATACCGACGAAACTAAGAAACGCGCGAATCTGTCTTCTAAGCCGGGGGTCGCAGGTTCGAGTCCTGCCGGGCGCGCCAACTCACAGTCTCAAGCAGCCTGCTCTGGGGGACGCCGTAAAGGTTGATTCGTCGCCGGTTTCCAGCCCGCCTTGCACAACGTCTACCCAATTCGCGTTTTCATTTGCTGCCCTTGCTGTGCGGCCTCTCCTCGGACGGCTTGCCGCAACAACGGCTGTTCGACATGGTTCCCCCCAGATGGACAAAGACAGCGTCGTCAAGAGGTTCATATCGGTATGCTCCGCTTCCTTCAAACTAGTTCTTCGCGACCGTAGCCGAACTCTGTAGCAGCCGGATCTAGCTGATCTCGTCGCCAGGAGGTGATGAGCGCTCTATTTGTTCGCCTGGAGCGAGCGAAGGTAGGCCACGATCCTCCAGATGTCCTCGTCTGACAGGGCCCCGCCAAATCCCGGCATCATGCTCGGCGGCAGGCCGCGCTTGATGACCGCGAAGATCTCGCCGTTGCTCGAGCCGTGATCCCATTGATCGTCGGTCAGATCGGGCGGCTGCTTGCCTCGCTGCTCCTCGAGAATCGAGATCGTGATGCCGGCCTTGACGGCGCCCTGCGCCTGGTTTCCGTGACACGCGGCGCAGCTGGCGTCGTAGATCCGCTTTCCCGCCGCGATCGACTCCGGCGTCGAGGCCACGGGGTTTCTCAGACTGGCCGCTGGCGCGTTGGTCATGTTCTGAGCCGCGGCCGGCGTGGGGACAGTCACCGCGGCCGACGTCGAGGTCGTCAGTGCGGCACCGACGACTTTCCTGATCATGCCGTCGCTCTTGGTCAGGATGTAGAGCTCGCCGTCGTTGTCGACCGCAAACCTCAGGTCCACCCGGCCACGGCCCGCAACCATCCCCATGCCGGGCAGCGTCTCTCCCTGACCGCCGCGCTCGCGGAACTTCTGTTCGGCGAGTCGACGCAGGCCCGCGTCCATCTCGACAATCGGCGCCGTGGTCGTCGGGTTGCCATCGTCGGCCGCGAGCACGTCGGCACGATTGGCGTACCAGACTCGGCCGGTCGTGATGTCGCCGAACACGAGCTTGTCTTTCAGCGCCGGAACCAGCGTGCCGTGGTAGATGAAGCCGTTCGCGATCGCGTCGCCGCCCGAATCGCGGTTGTGCGGATACTCGATCACCGGATACGTCGGCTTCACCGTGCCGCGGGTCACGGTGTCGGAGATCTGCACCGGAATCGTGTCGTCTTCCGGCAACGGGCCCATGCCGTTCGTGGGCGACATGCTCTGCGTGCCCTCACGCAGCGGGTACCCGTAGTTGGCCCCTTTGTGGATGACCTGGACGGTCTCCCAGGTGACCAGCCCGATATCGAACGCCAGCAAGGTGGGCGTAGTCGGACGCGCCGGATCCACATCCCAGATCAGCCGGTGAGGATTGCGCAGACCGTAGGCCCAGATCTCCTTGCGCGCGCCCTCGACCGTGGTGAACGGATTGTCGTGCGGGATCCGGTAGCGCCCGTTGTCGCTGACGATGCTCGTGGTCGTGTGCTCGCGCAGGTCGGGGACGATGCGGAGGATCTTGCCGACGAGGGTGTCGAGCCGCTGCGGGTTCAGGCGGCGGCTGTCGCACTGTTCGCCCGACTGCGCGTCCCCGGCCCCGAGATACATGACCCGCCAGTCGGGATCGCCAGGTCGCGCGACCGGGTTGAACGTCATCTCGCCCAACGGATGCGCGGCGAGCGGATACTGCACCCGTAGGATTTCTCGCGCGGTGCCTTCGAAGGTCGAATTGGCGGTATTGCGGTCCCTCCATTCGATGAGCACCACTTCGCGATCGATCTGCCCGTTGACCGTCGGCGTCGGAACGGCCGGCGTGGTCGCGTAGCCGGAGAGATCGAGCCCTGACACGGCGCCGGCTCGCGGTACCGTGGGCGCGGCAATGGCGGGCTCTTCCATGTGAAGCGTGTAGAAGACGCCGTTGTGGGCATAGTCGGGGTCGAAGATGAAGCTGGTCAACCCGGTCGCAAAATTCAGCTTGAACGAGAACCGCTGGAACAGCCCGGGCCGCCCGTCCGCGCCGTTGAAGTCGAGATACACCGTGAACTGTCTGGTCTGCTTGTCGAGGATGTAGAGGCGGCCGTTGAGGTCGTTGACGAAAAAGCGTCGGCCACCGGGCTCGTCCCGCAGGTAATTCACTCGCGCGAGCTGCGCGCGCGTGTTGGTGTTCGTGTTGTCCGCCGTGATCGGAAGGGCCGCGTAGTCCTGTAATTCTAGCGCGAGCCGCTGCGTGGGCTGCGCCGCGAAGAGGCGCACCAGCGTGACGCCCAGCAATAGGGCGCCCGTGACGGTCACTGCGTATTTCATTTCGCCGCCTTTGGCTTGCGGACCTGCTCGTCGATCCATTGCAGGATCAGATCGGCAATCTGCAGGTTGTTCCTGTCCTGCATGATCATGTGACTGTTGCGGTGGATGCCGCGGTCCGGCGGGTTAGCATCTGCATCACCGGGACGTTACCGTCACCGGCTTGCGGCACCATGTACCGCACGTACATCTGGTTGATGGCGATGTGGCCGGCCGGGCCCAGGTTTCCCAGCTGCACGTCCGTCTCATCGGCCTTCTCGCCGCCGATGAAGAAGCTACCTTGTGCTTTCAGCACCAGAGGGGCATCAGATGTCTGCAGATCCTTGAGCGCCTGCGCCATCACGCCGACGGCCGTACCGAGCACAGCCGCAACGGTGACACCGACCAGGATGGCCGAACGGCAGCACAACGAGACTCGCCTACTTCCCACGTGTAATCTCCTCTCCCGACGAAAGCGAGCGCCAGACGAACACATTACCCAGCGGCACCCGGCGGTCCTTGCCTGTTACTGCAAGAAATCGCGTCCATCAGTTGATTTACTTGGAGGTTTGGGCAACGCGTGCACTCATTAGGCCTGTACCATACGGTGATGACGCCCGCGCCGCCGCCAGCACGTCACCCTCGGGCACGCTGGACCAGAGCCGACGCGCCGCCCACATCTTCCGCTGCGCGCCGCGCCAACAGACTCGCCACGTCTGGCGTAGCACCACGGGAGGACACCACTCTCGCCGCGCCTGCCGCAGTGGCGCTCCGGCGGCTCGCCAACCGGCTCGTTGGCTACGCCCCGCACGATGGGAGATTTCAGCTTCGCCTCCCAGGGGCTTACGCCATACGCCTGTCGCGGATGACGTCCGAGGCCGCTTACTCCACGTTGGGCCCAGCCCTCTGCGTGGTCGCGCAGGGTGCAAAGGTCGTGATGCTTGGCCACGAAGTGCTCGCATACGATCCCGAGCGTCTGCTCGTGTTCGCCGTGGGTTTGCCGGTTTCCAGTCAGGTGATTCGAGCCAGTCGGAAGGATCCGTATCTCGGCTTTACGCTGGACCTTGATCCCATGCGTGTGGCGGAACTCGCCGCACGGGTGTACCCGCATGGCGTCCCCAAGGCGTCTGACAGCCGTGGGCTGTACGTTGGACGCGCGACCGACGCCATCGTTGACGCCGTGACGCGGCTCCTCGATCTGATGGCCGAGCCGGAGGATGCGGACCTCATCGGTCCCCTCGCAGTCGATGAGATTCTGATTCGTTTGCTGCGCACGACGATTGGCCGTCGTGTCGCGCAGATCGGACAGCCGAAGTCGGGGGTGCAGCGGGTGGCCGCAGCCGTATCCTGGATACGCGCGCATTTCGCGCAACCTGTCACGGTCGAGGAGATGGCCGCCTCGGTGCACATGAGCGCGTCGTCATTTCACCAGCGCTTCAAAGCGGTCACCTCGATGAGCCCGCTCCAATACCAGAAAGTCCTCCGGCTGCACGAAGCCCGACGGCTCATGCTGTTTCAACGAATGGACGCGAGCGAGGCGTGCCACCGTGTCGGTTATTTGAGCCCGTCACAGTTCAGCCGGGAGTACGCCCGTTTCTTCGGGAGTGCGCCGACCAGAGATATCGCCCGACTCCGTGAGGAGGGGTTCGCCCCCAGCGACGGTGCCCGCTGATTCGATTGGCTTCCGCGGCATGGGCATGGCGTTCGCGTGGCTGACATTCGGCTTCTATATCTTGAACAAGGTGGGGTTCCTACCCGACAGTACGCGCAGCGGGCGTTTTGTCTTCCGCAGAATCGATCGCGCGTCAACTAGTCCGGTGGGCAGTGATTCGTCCGGCCGCGCCATAATCGACGGACTGGCTGCAGGACATGGACGACCCACTGAGCAAAACCGCTGGAATCGTGACTCGATGAACCGCATGTCCCGGACAGGTCGAGGAGTAACGGTGTGCAGGTACACGCTACGCTGACGGTCGCGCCGGTGGTCCGGTCCTTGCGCACGCGCTACCGGCAGGAAATGAACTGCCAGATTGTCAA
>WNFI01704204.1_pt1 | contig 26457 bp, 25 predicted proteins | sample 5400471 | NCBI WGS metagenome assembly WNFI01 (sample SAMN13153348, study PRJNA577476) | soil metagenome | isolation source: 100 cm saprolite on Douglas fir-dominated hillslope | place: USA:California | collected 2013-09-17 | reverse complement strand
GTCCTGAGCACGATCGAGGCGATGCTCGGCCTCGGCCAGCTGTCGCAGTTCGACTATTTCGGGCGCCCGCTCACCGACATCTGGTCGCCGACGCCAGATCTTCAGCCCTACGACGCGATCGTGCCGAGCCAATCATTGGATGAGCGAAATCCGGGCCGTACGCGCGGGGCGATCGAGTCGCGGCGCCTTCGACTCGGCTCCGAGGACGCGTCGGACGACGACGAGTTCAGCCGCATCCTGTGGCACGCCGTCAAGGGATATGACAAGCCGTATCCCGGAGCGACGCGGATGTCGCTCCTCGAGGCGAGGCGCAGCCGATGAGCGTCTGAAGGGTGTTTACGGAATGGAGGACATATGCCGTCAAGAGCTCAGATGTATGACGTGGCCGTCGTCGGCGGCGGGGCCGCCGGAACGGCCGCTGCGGTCGGTGCTGCCCAGGCTGGCGCCCGCACCGCGCTGTTCGAGTCGTTCGGCTGCCTGGGCGGAGCGGCCACCATGAAGAGCGTCACCACTTACTGCGGTCTGTATACCGAGGCGGAGCACTCGCGGCAGGTGGTGTTCGGCGTCGCGGAGCAGCTATTAGCCGAACTGCGGGCCATCGGAGGTGTCGTAGAGCAGGTGCGTTTCCGTGGTGTCGCGGCTCTTCACGATCCGGAGGCGGTCAAGCGCTGCCTCGACGTGGTTGCCAAGCGCGCCGGCGTGGACGTCTTCTTCCACAGCACGATCACGAACGCGACCCGCGACGGCGGCGAGGTGGCGTCGGCAGCAGTGCATGACCACAACGGCACCGCGACCGTTACGGCGAGAACCTGGGTGGACGGCAGCGGCGAGTGCGACCTCGCAACATTTGCCGGCGCGTCGACGCGGTACGGGACGCACGGTGCCGTGGAGACAGGCACCCTGGGCATCCGCTTCGGCGGGGTGCCGGCAGACCTGACGCTATCGCACAACGACCTGATCCAGGCCGTGCGGGAGGCGAAACTCAAGGGCGATCCGCTACTAGACAAAGAGGACAGCCTGATGGCGCGGCTTCCGCTGTCCGGCGACATCGGAATCTTCATCGTCGACGCGGATTACAACGCCCTGCAAGCGCGCAGCATCTCCGATGCCGAACATTACGCCCGCGAGAAGGCGTGGGCTTACCTCGCCGCCTGCCGGACGATGCCCGGCTGGGAGAACGCCTATCTCAGCGTCACTGGACCCATCCTCGGCACCCGCGAGTCGCGACACGTCAACGCCGCTTACCAGCTCACCGCAGAGGACATCACGACCGGCCGGCGCTTCGAGGACGTCGTCGCGCTCGGCGCGTGGGCGATGGAGTACCACCACGTCGCCGGAGCGCCGAGCACTTGGACGTCGGTCAAAGACAAAGAGACCTACGACATCCCGCTGCGCACGTTGATCAGCGTCGACACCCGCAACCTGTACGCGGCCGGGCGCGCTGCCGACGCCGACAAGTACGCCGGCGGCTCGTTGAGAGTCATGGGCACCGCGCTGGCCACTGGCCACGCCGCTGGCGTCGCGGCTGCTCTGCATGCGGCGGCAGGCAAGCCAGTGCCCGCGAGCCAAGTGCAGCAAGAACTGCAAAAGCAGGACGCCCGGTTGACCGGCGGCTGAAGGACCCGCCTATCGGAACAGATTGATCTTTGCCAGATCGACGATTTCGTCGCCGCGCCCACTGAGCACCGCCTTGAGGGTGAACAGACTGAAGCCCTTCACCTGCTCCGCCGTGATCGTGGGCGGCATGGAGAGCTCCTGCCGGCTGACGAGTACTTCGACCAGCGCAGGGCCGTCATGGTGCAACGCCTGGGCAATCATCGGCCGGACTTGAGCCGGCGTTTCGGCGGTCAGCCCGAGCAGCCCGGCGGCCTCGGCCAGTTTTGCGAAGTTCGGATTGCGGAGGTCGGTTCCAAAATCGAGGATGCCGGCCGCTTTCATCTCCAGTTCGACAAACGCCAGCGAATCATTCTTGAACACGATGATCTTCACCGGCGCCTCCAACTGCCGAAGCGAGAGGAGATCCCCGAGGAGCATCGCCAGACCGCCGTCTCCCGAGAGGGAGATGACCTGACGGCCCGGATAACTGACCTGCGCACCGATGGCCTGCGGCAACGCATTCGCCATCGATCCGTGATTGAAGGACCCGAGTAAGCGCCGTGTGCCGTTCATGGTGAGGTAGCGCGCGGCCCAGATGGATGGCGTGCCGACATCGCATGAGAAGACTGCGTCCCGGGCAGCGAGCTCGTCGAGCACTCGGACCACGTACTGCGGATGGATCGGCTTCCCGGTGTCCCCTTCCGTCGCGAGCTCGTCGAGGTCGTTGCGCGACTTCCGATAGTGCTCGAGTGAAGCCTTCAAGTGGTGGTCGTGATCGGATTGGCGCAGCCTCGGCAACAGCGTGCGAATGGTCGTCTTCGTGTCACCGACATAGCCGTGGTCGACTTTGGTCCGCCGGCCGAGCTGTTCTCCACGGACGTCGATCTGGATGATCGTGGCGTCCTTGGGAAAGAATTGCTGATACGGAAAATCGGTCCCGATCATCAGCAACAGGTCGGCGTTCATCATCGCGTGATAGCCGGAAGAAAATCCAAGCAAGCCCGTCATCCCGACGTCAAACGGATTGTCGTATTCGATGAACTCCTTGCCGCGCATCGCGTGCACAATCGGAGCGTTCAGCTTTCCGGCGAGTGCAATCAATTCGGTATGCGCACCCGCGCAGCCGGCTCCGCCAAGGATGGTGGTTTTCTTTGATCGACCGAGAATCGCGGCCAGCGTCGCGATTTCCTCTTCAGACGGGCACACGGTTGGCATCGGCGGCGGAAAATGCAAGCGGGGCCCGTCTGCGACAGCGTCGCGCAAGGCGACATCCCCGGGGATCGCGATCACTGAAACGCCGCGCCGCGACAGAGCGGTTTGTATGGCGATCTCCAGGACGCGGGGCATCTGCTCGGGTTGAGACACCAATTCGCAATAGTGGCTGCACTGCGCGAAGAGGTGTTCCGGATGCGTCTCCTGAAAATATCCGCTCCCGATTTCGCCGCTGGGAATTTGCGCGGCGATCGCCAGGACCGGGACACGGCTGCGGTGGCAGTCGTAGAGGCCGTTGATCAAATGCAGGTTGCCAGGGCCGCAGCTCCCCGCGCAGACAGCCAACGTGCCGGTCAGGTGCGCCTCCGCGCCCGCGGCAAACGCCGCCGTCTCCTCATTCCTCACATGGATCCATTGCAGTTGCTTCTTGGCGCGAATTGCGTCGGTGACGCCGTTGAGCGAATCGCCGGACACGCCGTACATTCGCTGAACGCCGGCTTGCGCGAGAACATCCACCAACAACTCAGCGACGTTGTGCTTGGCCATGATACGTCCTCTCCGAGGAATGGACGAAGAAACTACATTTTCCGTGGTGGTGTCGATTCACGCTCCGGCGGAGACAACGAGCTGCGGTGGATTGGTGCCGGCCGAGAGTAGAAGCGCGATGTACGCGAGGTCGAAAAGGCTGCACAGGATTCCAATGCCGAGGATGAAGGGCGAACCCTTTATCACACCGAACAGCAACGTGGGGGCCAGGGTGCCGATCCATTTCGCTAAGCCGATGATGAGCGACTGACCGCGAGCGCCACGACGGGCGACGAACATGCCGATGAAGAGTCCTGACATCAACAGGTTCTGCAGGAACGCCGTGTATTGAGCGGCGCGCATGTCGACCAGGCCGAACTCGCCGATGAATAGGAGCTGAATCGCCACCGAAGCACCCAGAATCGCAACGCCCCACGCGATGAATGCCGGCCTGGTCACAAACTTCGGCAGCTCGGCACGACCGTAGCGGAAGAAGGTATAGAGAATGGCAACATCAGCGAACGCCCAGACAAGGTTGATGTATCCCTGAGGACCGGGGACATTCACCAGATCGTGAATCGAATAGATCCATTCCCACGCGATGTTGAGGCTCAGTGCCGCGATCGGCATTGCATACGTCTTGTGTTTGAAGCCGATTTGTATCGCGGCGACGTAGACGATGCTCCAGGCAACGCCGCTGAGGGCGGTAAGGAACAGTTCCATTGGATCTCCTATTTTCGCTGTTCTCCTCGAAATCAAGCTCGTGTCCCTACCGAGGCTACGTCGAATGAATCGCCAAGTCGTCGCCGCGCTGCCCGCCGCGAGCGCAACCTCCGCGCGAAACCGACTATTACAACACCACGGTGTTCACGCAGAACGGGTATTTCGTGCTGATGCCGGACATCATTTTCCGCCCCCGGCCCTGGCGCGACGAGAGATTCTCGACGCCAACAAACCATAAGGCCCGTACAAATAGGGATGCGAATGACCACTAGGCTTCGATCGGCGCGGACGCTCGCCCTGCTTCTCCTCGCCGCGCCACTTGGCGCGCCACGCGCGCAACCGGGATTTCCGCCCAACGATCCGGATAGTTGGCGCCTCGCCGGAACAGCAAAGATCCTCTGCTCGTCGCTCTTTGTTTCCGGCCGGGAAGAACAGGAGGCGCGCGCGCACCTGACGGATTATTTCATCGCTGACAAGCTCGCCTCGATCACGAACGTTCATGTCGATCGACAGCGGAAGCTCGTCCGCTTGACTCTCGACAACCGGATCACGCGTGAAGCGCAGCTGTACGGTGACCAGGGGTGCGTCATCCATCAGCCGGGCCGCGACTCGATCTTGTTCAGGCCCATGCAGGTGACGACGACGCTGGCCGACGCCTCGACGATGGCGTGGCCGATGGGCGACGTGCTGCCCACTCTACCGCTCCCCGCCGAGCTCGACACGACGAAGTTGCGGCAGGCGACGGACGCCGCCTTCGCCACGCCGGGAGGGCTGACGACAGCGTTCGTCGTCGTGTACGAGGGTCGCATCATCGCCGAGCGATATGCGAATGGCGCGAACCGAGACATGCAGCTCGAGAGCTGGTCGATGGGCAAGAGCATCGTCGGCACGCTGGTCGGCATGCTGATTCAGCAAGGCGCTTTTCACCTCGAGGATCCCGCGCCGGTGCCGGAGTGGCACAAGACGCCGGGCGACCCGCGCGCCAGGATTCGCGTCGTCGATCTCATGCACATGTCGAGCGGCCTTCGCTTCAGCCGCGGCAGCCCGGAGGACATTCCTGGATATCATGATCACGATCTCGGCTACAGCGGCGCCATCGACGCCTTCGAATGGGCGACGACGCGGCCGCTCCAGTTCGAGCCGAATACCTTCGGCCGCTACCGGAATTGCGACCCGCTGACACTCGGGCTCATCATCCGCAACGAAGTCCGGAGGCGGGGCGAGGAGTATCTCACCTGGCCACAGCGCGCGCTGTTCGACAAGATCGGAATCCGGCGGCAGGTGCTGGAGACCGACCCGTATGGAAACTTTCTCCTCAACGGATACGATTACGGCACGGCGCGTAACTGGGCGCGCCTCGGGTTGCTCTACCTGAACGACGGCGTGTGGATGGGGCAGCGTCTGCTGCCGGAGGGTTGGACGAAGTTCGTGTCGACGCCGGCGCCGGCGTGGCGCGACTCGACCTACGGCGCGATGGTGTGGGTGAACGCGCGCGGCGTCTGGCCTCTGCCGCGCGACGCCTTCGCGTTCCGCGGCGCCGGCGAACAGGATGTGTACGTCATTCCGTCACGCGAGCTCGTCATCGTGCGGATGGGCGATTATGTCGGCGCTCGCCTGGGAGCGGCGGATCTTCAACGAGCACAGGTACTGCTGATGCAAGTGGTCCCCGAGCGAAAGTAAGAAAAACAGAGTCTATGGGGGAAGGAATTCTCGGGGTCCTCGTAGTCCTGGCCGGGGTCGTTGGCTGCGGTTCAGGCGAGAACGGCGCGGCGGATTCAGCGCCGGTGCTCCCATTCGCGTCCGCGACGATGCGGCTCCTGGCAGGCACAGACACGGTGCGACTGTTGGCAGAGTTGGCCGAGAGTCCGGATCAGCAGAGTCTTGGGCTCATGGAGCGGCACCGTCTCGCTGACACCGCCGGCATGCTCTTCGTATATCCATCGGAGCAGCCGGGATCGGCTGCTTTCTGGATGTTCCGCACACGCATCCCCCTCGATATTGCCTTCGTGGATTCGCTAGGTGTCATTCGCGCGATTCAGCACATGGTGCCCTGTCCGAGCGACTTCGCGCAGGCCTGTCCGACCTACCCGCCGGGCTTGCCCTATCGCGCCGCGCTCGAGGCCAACGCCGGGTACTTCGCGCGGAACAAGCTGGCTATCGGCAGCCGGATCGTGTTGGGTGACACATCGCGGCGTGTGAATGCTGCCGCTCGGTGAGCGCCGGCGCAGCCACGACGGAGCATCGATGAGGCCGAAACTCGAGTCAGTCCACCCCGTGGTGATGTCACGCGATGTGCCTCGCTCCATTCGGTTCTATGAGGCGCTCGGTTTTGCGTTGGTTGGCCAGGACGCGGAGGACAACCCGAAGTATGCGCGGATTCAGCGTGACGACGTAGAGCTCCATCTGCAGTGGCACGACGCAAAGGAGTGGGCTTATCCCAACGACCGGCCAACGTATCGGTTTGTGGTTCGCGACGTGGACGGCCTCTACGAGCAATTCCGTAAACAGCCGGACGTATCAGACATGACAGACATGACTGACACGCCGTGGGGGACACGTGAGTTCCACGTCCGCGATCCGGATCTCAATGGTTTGCAGTTCTTCCCTCTTTACAGAGTGGTGCCATGACCCGGTCGAATAGTGAGGTCAAAAGCGTCTATCGCATTCTCGGTGTGATCTTGGTGCTCATTTCGCCGACAGGTGCCCTGGCGTGGTGGAGAGTGAACCAACAGCCTCTCGAGGTTTTGGCGCAGGTTGGGCAACGTCGCGGCATCCTCGACTCCGCGACGATTGCGAGCGCGATGTACCATGCAGGTTACGCCAGAGCAACATTGGCGAATCGGTGGCATCCCACGGGGTTCGCCACGCTCGGCGTGATTGGCACGATCGCTGGTTTGACATTCCTTTACTCCTCACGTTCGCGGCGCACCGAGCCGTGACGAGATCAGACTATCGAGTGTCGATTGAGCACGCGACATCTACTACCTGTTGAGCGACCTGGCGAATGGCCGTCACTAACAGCTTTCGAACGTTCGTCCTCGAGCAGCTCAGTCGCGCCGTGCCGGGAATTCGTGGGAGACCCATGTTCGGTGGGGTCGGCATCTACGCGAGCGATCTATTCTTTGCGCTGATCGCCGACGACGCCGTCTACTTCAAGACGGACGCAACGACGCAAACGGAGTTCGAGTCGCGAGGAATGGTGCCGTTTCGCCCGTCCGGGAACGGAGGCGAAACCATGAAATGCGATCAATCGGGCGATCTGCTTCGAGTGCCTGGTGACATGCACGACGTGGATCCTGAATCCGTCACCGAGGCTCATCTTCGGCGCCCATGATGGCAATGCCGGCGACCCGATGCGCAGCGCCCGCCAATCGTAGGTCGCGGCATCATCCATCGCCGTCACAAAACTCAGCTCCCGGGCCAGCAGCTGTTCGACCACGCCGTTGCGCGGCGTTGGGCCGGGACGGAAGACTCTTGGACCTTTGACCGGTTTGGCGCCAAGGAGCGTTCCGGCAATGAGGCCGCCGATGAACGACGACTTCCATTCGCGTGTCGGCGCGCCCGCGTCCGGTCGAGCGTCGCGCATCACCGCCGCAACGGGTGCGTCGTACAACTCGTCGGCGCGACAGAGATGCTCGAGGACCTGGCCGACACTCCAGCCTTCCGGCTCGGGATGTTCGTTGAGCTTCGAGGGGTCGAGCGGCCGCAGCATGGCCGCAATTCGGTCGCGCGTGGCAACCGACTCATCGCGAAGTTGCTTGTGTAGCTCTCGTTGTTGGAGGCGCATGGATGCCTGCTCGGGTAGGATCGGTAACCTAAAACGGTTGCGTCATCGTGAGCGGGCTCGCAGATTCGAGCTCCGCAATGAACTGTTCACCCGACAGAAACAGATCGTGATCCGCCGCCTTGTGTCTGCCTGGCTAGCCTGCGTGGCGATCGGGGGCTGCAAAGGGGTCACCGACTCCGGCACTGGAGCGTCCGAGGCTCTGTATGCGATCACCGTGCTTCCCGGCTTCGGCGGTGACACGACCGTCGCGCTCGACCTGAACCAGAGCGGCGACATCGTGGGCTGGGGGACGGATGCCAGCGGTACGCGACACGCCGCGCTCTGGCGGAACGGCGCCCAACTCCTCGAGCTCGCATCCAACGGGCCCGCGATCGCCACGGCGATCAACGATTCCGGGTTTGTCGTTGGCTTGGGGCACGACGCGGCGACGACGGAGGTCTGTCGGCGGTCGGTGCTGTGGCGAAATGGCAACCTCGAGAACCTGGCTGGATGGACGGGGTGCGTGCCGCGCTTCCTTCCGTCGGTCGTCAAGCCTGAGCAGATCAACCGCCTGGGCACGGTTCGCATTGGAGCCGTAGGGTTGGTGCGAGTGGGAGTTTGGCAAAGCATGTGGCCTCCTGCATGGGTGAACGGGATCAACAACTTCGACGCCCTCGTGGGCAGCGCCGACAATGGCGGCTACGGGTACTACCAGCCGTACGCGACTGGAGTGACCCTCCAATTTCCGTCGGCCTTCCCATGCTCGGACCCTCACGTTCGCGGATCGGCGGACTTCATCAATGACAGCGGCGTCATAGTCGGCACCGTGTGCGGGACCCTGGTCCGCTCTTCCCCCACCGGCGGGGACATCATCACACGATCGGGCCAATCGGTTCGCGGACTCAATAATCACAACGCGCTGCTGTATCAGGACAGCCTGACCAATTCCCTGACGCTGGTCACTGGGAGTCATGCGGCGCGAATTCGCCTCGACGATCCGGCGTGGCAGCTGGTTTCGGGTCCGGCCAGGCTGAACGATGCCGGCGTCATCATTGTCCAGGCCATGAATACGCCGACCGGAAGGAAAGGCGCGATCAAACTGGCCCCGAAATAGCCAGAGCGGCATTACGCTCACGAGTCTCAGCGTCACCGGTCGAAGAATACCGTTGACCGCGCGAGTCCTGATTGGACTCGTGGCGGGATTCCTGATTGGGCTCGCACTCGCGGAGAGCCCGTCGCCAATTGCGCCGATCACGGTCAGCCTGTTCACAGCGGTGGGCGCCGTATTCGTCAACCTGATTCGGATGACAGCGATTCCGCTCGTTGCGTCGATGCTCGTGGCGAGCATCGGCGGCCTGACCGAATCGGCGCGACTCGGCCGAACGGGACTGATCGCGTTGTGTATCGCGATCAGCCTCCTGGCGGCGGCGGCGATCGCAAGCGTGGTGGTCGCCGAACCGATTCTCGCACATGTCCGGATCGATCCGGCCGCGGCGCTCGCGTTGCGAGGCTCCTTAGCGGGAGCACCGCAAGCGGTCGCGCCACATGCGCCAGGCGCGGCCCAGTGGGTCGTCAGTCTCGTCGCGCCCAACATCGTCAAGGCGGTGGTCGACGACGCGATTCTCCCGGTCATCCTGTTCGCGGTGATCGTCGGGCTCGCGTTGACCCGCATCACCAAGTCCGGTCGCGATCCGGTGCTCCGGTTCGTCAGCGGTGTCGCCGCGACCATGCAGCGACTGGTGGCGGGAATCATCCAACTTGCGCCCTTCGGCGTATGCGCGCTCGCTGTTCCACTGGCGGCGCGCCTCGGTCTGTCGGCGGCGAGCGCGGTCTTCATCTATGTCGTGCTCGTCGTAGCGCTTACCGTGGCCGCGGTCGCGCTCCTCCTTTACCCGCTCGGGATTGCCCTTGGCCCGATGTCAGCGTCCGCATTCGTCGCCTACTGCGCCCCGTCGCAAACTATCGCGCTCGCGTCGCGCTCGTCGCTCGCCGCGCTGCCCGTGATTCTCGAGAGCGCCGAAGCAGCGAGGCTGCCGCCGGATTCGTCGCGCATCGTGCTTCCCATCGCAGTGTCCATGTTTCACTTCGGCGCCGCAGTCGCGCAGACCGTCGGCGTCCTTTTCCTGGCGCGGCTGTTCGGCGTGGCCCTCACGCCCGCGCAGCTGGCGTCGGTCGTCCTCGCCGTCATACTGGCATCGTTCGCCGTGCCTGGCGTTCCCGGCGGCAGCATCATCGCCATGGTGCCAGTGTTGACCGCGGCGAATTTGCCGATCGAAGGTGTCGGCATTTTACTGGCGGTGGATACGATTCCGGACATGTTTCGAACGACGGCCAATCTGACGGGCGCCATGACTCTCGCGGCGATTCTGCCTGCTCCAGATTTCACCGAGACCGTTCTCGGCGTCGGGAACGCATCTGGAGAGGTGGCGCAAGCATGCCGGAATCGGTGATCAGCGTATCGGAGCTGACGCGTCGCTTCGGCGCCAAGACAGCTCTGGACTCCGTGAGCCTGGCCCTCCCGCGGGGCGCGGTCTACGGCCTCGTCGGCGCCAACGGAGCGGGCAAGACGACGCTCATCAAACACGTCCTCGGTCTGCTGCGACCGGAACGCGGCTCGGTGCGCGTCTTCGGTCTCGACCCAGTCGCCGATCCCGTCGGCGTGCTCTCGCGGATCGGCTATCTCTCCGAGGAAAACGACCTCCCCGGCTGGATGCGCGTCGACGAGCTCATTCGCTACTCGCGCGCCTTTTATCCTGACTGGGACGATGCGTACGCAGACGAGCTGCGCGAGGCGTTCGCACTCGACCCAGCGGCGAGAATCAAGACTCTGTCCAAGGGGCAGAAGGCGCGGGCGGGTCTGCTGATCGCAGTTGCCTACCGGCCCGAATTGCTGGTGCTGGATGAGCCGTCGTCGGGCCTCGACCCGATCGTTCGTCGCGACATTCTCGGCGCGGTCATTCGGACGATCGCCGATGAAGGCCGCACGGTGCTCTTCTCGTCGCACCTGCTGGAAGAAGTGGAGCAGGTGGCTGATCATGTCACGATGATCGCCAGTGGCAGGGTAGTGCTGAGCGCTTCGCTTGACGTTATCAAGGAAGAGCATCGGGTCGACGGGCGCGTATTGTCCCTGGATGAGATCTTCGTTGCGCACGTCGGAACAGGTTCGGTAACGTAACTCGTGCGAGTACCAATGCAGATCCTTCGCTTCGCTCGTGATGACAAGGCGCTCGCCATCGCTTGGGAGTTCCGACAACGACATCGGTGGGGACTGATCGCGCTCGGCTGCTATCTGGCCGCGCTGGCGATCATCAAGCTGCTGATCCTCGGGTCGGGGCGGCGCATCAATCTGGATTCGCCGGAGAGCTTTGCCTTCGTGGTGGTCATCCCGATGACGGCGACGTTCACCTATTTCGTGGCGGTCTTCACCTTTGGCCTCGAGGGCGACCTGGCCGCGCGCCAGTCGATTTACCCGCCGCGAATGTTCACGCGGCCGGTGACCACCGCCGCGCTCGCGGGTTGGCCGATGCTCTACGGCTGTACGGCTGTGGCGATTCTCTGGACGGCCACCCGCTTGCTCACGGTGTGGCCATCGGACATCGAGATCCCGTCAGTCTGGCCAGCGTTCCTCGCCGCGTCACTGCTCGCATGGACCCAGGCGCTGACGTGGATGCCGTACCCGCTGCCAGGACTCCGCATAGTGATAACGGTTCTGTGGCTAGCGGCGATCGATTCGATTGTCGTGCTGGCCCTCAGCTACCAGGCGCACGAGTCCATCATGGTGGCGATCCTGGTGCCGCAGGCACCGCTCGCGTACTTCACTGCCCGCTACGCCGTGTCGCGCGCGCGCCGAGGCGACGTACCGGATTGGCGGGGCACCCTCGCCTGGCTGAGCAGGATCGCCGATGTCTTGACGCGGCGCCGGCACAATTTTCCGTCTCCGGCTCGCGCTCAAACCTGGCTCGAATGGCGGCTGCACGGCCGATCGCTGCCGGTGTGGATCGCCATTCTGCTTCCGTTGGAGCTTGCGCTGCTGCTCGTCACCGGAGACACGCCTTCGCTTGTCTTCACCGTTCTGGTGGTGGTGCTCGTCACTCCCCCGTTCATGGCCGTCTTCACGGCGGCGTCGGTGCATGGGTCGAATCCCTCCGTCAGCGATTCCCATGGTCTATCTCCGTTCATCGCGACTAAGCCGTTGACCACCGCCGCGCTCGCGGCCGCCAAGCTGAAGGCGACGATCTGGAGCACGGTCGTGACGTGGGCGCTGGTGCTCGCGGCAATTCCACTGGCGCTCGAGTGGACACATCGATGGCCGATGGTCGTTGACCGGATTCGGGAGAGGGCGGAGAGCATCGGGACACCGCGGACCACACTGCTCCTGCTCCTGATCCTCTCGGGATTGATTCTTTGGACCTGGAAGCAGCTCGTACAGAGCCTGTACATCGGTCTGAGCGGCCGAGAACAGCTCATCAAGGGCCGCCTCTTCGTGACCTTGGCGATCCTGTTTCTCATCGGACCGATTGTCCAATTGGTCGTTGACAACAAGGGTGTGCAGCGCGCGCTGTGGGATGCGCTGCCGTTGATCCTCGCCATTCTCGTCGGCGTGAAGATGCTTGTCGCCGGATGGATCGCCACGCGACTCTGTCTGAATCGCGTGCTGAGCGACCGCACGCTGGTGATCGGCGCAGCCGGCTGGTGCAGCGTCGTGCTCGGGCTCTACGTCGTCTTCGCCTGGTGGATTGATACGCCGTTCTTCCCGCGCTACGTGCTCTTGCTCCTCGCGATCCTGGGCGTCCCGTTAGCACGACTCTCTGCGGCACCGCTGGCCATGGCGTGGAATCGCCATCGATGAGCAGGATCAAGAGTCGGAAGGGCGTCATCGCCGCCGTGTTGGTCTTCATCAGCCTGCCAGTGGTGTTGGCGGCAAGCGAGGCGGTGTCGTACTTCGTCGCCAATCGATCCAACGGATCGTTCGTGTCGTCGGGAGAGAGGCGAGACTACCTGCTGTATGTCCCACAGAGCTACGACCGCAGTGGGCCGACGCCGCTCGTGATCAGCATTCACGCCGCGGCGCTGTGGGGAGCCGCTCAGAAGGAAACGAGTCAGTGGAACAGGGTGGCCGACCGTGAAGGACTCATCGTCGTCTATCCATCGGGCGTTCGTGGGAACGGGCCCCGGTTCTGGCGCGAGGACAACGGAGCCGGTCTCAAGAAGGACGTGCGATTCATTTCGGAGCTGATCGACACGCTCGAGGCGGACTTCAACATCGACCCGACTCGGATTTACGCCAACGGGCTCTCCAATGGCGGCGGAATGTCGTTTGCCTTGTCGTGCACGATGTCTGACCGAATCGCGGCGGTGGGGCTGGTCGCGTCGGCGCAGCTGCTGCCGTGGGAGTGGTGTACCGACCATCGGCCGGTCGCGATGATCGACTTTCATGGAACGGCCGACCCCGAGGTTCCGTATGACGGCGGCAAGACGTGGGTAGCCCCGGCGCGGTTTCCAAAGCAGACGACCTGGGCGGCCAACTGGGCCCGGAGAAACCGATGCGCGCCAACGCCAATTGATACCGTGGTGGCGACGGACGTCACGCGTCGCACATACTCACGCTGCGCCGATGACGCGACGGTGGTCCTCTATACCATCAACCGAGGAGGACACTCCTGGCCTGGCGGCAAGCCGCTGCCGCAGTGGTCGGTCGGGCCAACGAGCACCAGTATCGACGCAACGAGTCTAATGTGGGCATTCTTTCGAGACCATCCGCTGAAGAAATGAGTACTCGTCTTCGTCGGCATCGATCCACGTTCTTCCTCGCCGCGAGCATCATGGCATGCGCGGTGAGTCCTCCGGACGCGCGCACTCCGGATACGACTCATGTCCCCACCGTCACATGGACGCTGGCGTGGAGCGACGAGTTCAATGGAAAGGCCGGCGCGCCGGTCGACTCCACGATCTGGAGCTACGACATCGGCGATGGATGCGCGGCGGGAATTTGCGGTTGGGGCAATCAGGAGAAAGAGAGCTACACGAGCGCGCCCGAGAACGTCTCACTGAACGGGCAGGGCCAGCTCGCCATCGTCGCTCGGCCGGCGCCGGCGGGGTCGAGCTGTTACTACGGACCATGCCGCTACACGTCGGCCAAGATCAAGACCCAGGGCAAGAAGTTGGCAGGACCGGGCCGCGTGGAAGCACGCATCAAGATCCCACAAGGACAGGGGCTCTGGCCCGCGTTCTGGATGTTGGGCAGCAGCTTTCCCGCGACGAATTGGCCGGCCTGCGGCGAGCTCGATATCATGGAGAATCACGGCCGCGCACCCAACCAGACCAGCTCGGCGATCCACGGCCCCGGGTACTCCGGCAACACGCCGTTGGCCCACGGATTCACGCTGCCGGCCGGAACGTTCAGCGACGACTTCCACGTCTTCGCCGTCGAATGGAACACGACGAGCGTGGCATTCTATATCGACAGCACGTTGCAATACCTGGTGGGCCGAGCCGACGTCGAGCGTTACGGACGATGGGTCTTCGATCAGCCCTTCTTCGTCGTGCTCAACCTCGCCGTGGGCGGAAACTTCGACGGCGATCCGGCGTCGGACGCAATCCTGCCGGCGACGATGCTCGTCGATTACGTGCGGGTGTACACTCCGACGACGTCGACCAGTAAATGAGCATGAGCGCGTCAGGTCCAGGCCAACGTCGTCACTGAGTCCGCCGGCAGGGAAAGTTCCGCGACGGCGTCGCCGAGTACCACACGCTGGGTTGCGGCAGTGATGCCGGTGTTCGTCAGCACCGCCACCCGGCCTCCATCCGGATTCTCGAAGGCGACGTGCGAGACGGCCGTCGGTCCACCAGAGGACTCGAGGACGCGTGCGCTGCGACGCACGTGGCGGGAGTAGTGCGCGAACGCCCAGTACTGGCCGCTTCGCGTGATCGTCTTCGTACGGCTATCGATCGTCACGACGCCGCCGCACGGGAATGGGCCGATGTTCGGCTTGCCGGTTTCGTCCAGCGCGAGGTTCCAAGCGATGATGCACCGCGCCCAGTTGCGCATGATGCCGGCGAACTGCGACGCCCACTTCGTCCAGTCGGTCAAGTATTTCGGATCGGTGATGTCGGGGCCGCCTTCGGTCCAGTAAGCATTTTTGTCCGGATAGGCGTCGTGCACACGTGTCATCTCGGCGGGGGTGCCAAGGTAACCGTGCCAGGCGAAGCCGTCGGCGAAGCGGCGCACGGCGTCGTCCTGCAGCATGGCGAGCGCGCGTCCCCAGAGGTTGTAGTTGTGATCGATCAACCAGATCCGCGTATTGACCCCAGCCTTCACGAACGCGGGGCCGAGGAACTCGCCGACGAACTGAACCTCGATCTCCTGCGGCCAGGTGCATTGCGGCATTCGGCCGTCCTGGTCGGTGTCCACCTCGTTTTGCGACGTCACGGCGTCAACGCGCACGCCTTCCGCGGCATAGGCCTGCACGAACCGCGTGACGTAGTTCGCGTACTGGCCGAGGTAGCGACGACGGATGGTGCCGCCGAGCAGGGAGTTGTTGTCCTTCATCCACCCCGGTGGACTCCAGGGTGAGGAGAGCAGAAAGAGCTCTGGATTCACCGCTCGCGCTTCGCGCAGCATCGGCAGAATCCACCGGCGATCCTTCGCGATGGAGAATCTGGTCAGCTCGGGGTCGGGTGTCGGACTGTCGTCGTAGCTGTAGGCCTCCGTCGAGTAATCGCTGGACCCGATGCAGGTCCGACCGACAGACAGGTTCATCTCGCCCGGGTGAAAGAGCTCGCGAAAGAGCGCAGCCCGCGCGTCGGGCGCGAGCTGGTTGAACATGTAGGTGGTGGCGTCAGTAAATGCGCCGCCGAAGCCGAGCACTTCCTGCTTTCGCCGCTGCGGATCGAGCACGATGTCGGTCGGCATGCTGCCGCCGGCGGCGCGCCATGAGAGATCCGGGCGTGCCACATGCCTCTCGGTCCCCGCCGTTTGCCAGACGCGGACCGCCCCCGCTATTGCGGGCGCCATGAGGTGCGCCGCCGCTCCGAGGGGTGTGGTGAGTGACGCCTGGATGTTGCCGCGCCGGTCATTGGGTTGAATAATGAAAGCCGAGCGCCGCAGATGAACTCCGGCGCCGCCCTCACCCGAGCTGCTCCGTCGCGTGCGACGTCAGTATACCGTCGGGTGCGCCGGTCTCGACGTGAGAAACCCAGGACCGCCCTTCGCGTACGAGACGGTGACCGGTCAGGTCACGGTTCCACCCCTCACGGAGACGGGCGATGTCGGAAGAAGTGCAGATGCTCATGCTGGTGTGCAGTACAGCCGGCTTTCTCGGCTTACTCCGATTTATCCGCGGTTTCTTCGAGCTCAAGCGCGAACGAGGCAATCCAACTGCGATCAATGGGGTCGAAGACCGCCTCGAGCGAATCGAGGCAGCGGTCGAATCGACGGCGATCGAGGTTGAGCGCATTTCGGAGGCGAATCGATTCATGGCGAGGCTGCTCGCCGATCGTGCGGGAGCAGCGATCCTTCCAAGCCCGCCGGAGCGAGTGACTACGCCGCACTAGTCGCCAGCGATTCAGGCATGACGGTCTACCTCGCGGCTCACGCCGATTGACTCGCGCCTGATTCGGCGTCAGACTGTGCCGAGGGCTCCATCTCGACGGGCCACCAGATGTGTTCATCTGCAATCCCCGTCGCCCAAATCACGCGACCCAAAGGTAGGTTCCATCGCCGATGCGCAAGGTCCTGTTCGTCTTGGGCATTCTCGTGCCGCTGCCGCTCTGTGCGCAGCGGACCGCACGGTGGTTTGCGACCTGGGCGCCGTCGAACTTCGCGGCGCCACCTGCCCGGCCCGACTCAGTGGACCGCGTGCCAACGTATATCGATCGTACCGTTCGGCAGATCGTTCGCTCGACGCTCGGCGGCGATCGCGTGCGGATCCGGCTGACGAATGAGTACGGGGAGCGGCCGTTGGTCGTCGGGGCCGCGCACATTGCCGTACGAGACTCTGGTCCGGCGATCCGAGGCACGACCGATCGCGCCCTCACGTTCGGCGGACGCGCCACGGTGACGCTCAAGCCGGGCGCCGTGGTGGTCAGCGATGCCGTCGACCTTCCCATTCCGGCGCTGAGCGACCTCGCGATCAGTCTCTGGGTGCGCGACACCATCCGTGCTTCCACTCGACATGCGGCCGCGTATCAGACCAGCTATGTGTCTCCGCACGGAGATTTCACGTCGGCGGCAGGTGTCGCTCCTGACACCACGATCACGCAATGGCTTTGGCTCGCGGGAGTCGACGTGACCAACCCGAGCGCTACTGGCGTGATCGTCGCATTCGGCAACTCGATCACGGATGGCGCGGGGAGCCAGCGCGATGCGAACGCGCGCTGGCCCGACGTGCTCGCCCGACGCCTACTTGCCTCACACGAGCCGCCGAAGGCCGTGGTCAACGCGGGCATCGGAGGCAATCGAGTGCTCTCTCCGACCACGGGTCCGAGCGCGCTGGCGCGATTCGATCGCGACGTGCTGATGCAGCCCGGCGTCACTCATGTCGTGGTGCTGGAGGGAATCAACGACCTCAACCGCGGCACGGCGACCCCTGACCCGCGTGACAGCATTGGCGTGGCTGACATGGTCTTCGGCTTCCAGCAACTCATCGCGCGTGCGCACGAACGGGGTTTGATCATCTACGGGGCGACGCTCACCCCGATCGGAGGAATGAATCGCCCGACAACCCTTGCCGCCGACGCAAAACGGCGCGCGGTGAATGAGTGGATCCGGACCAGCGGAATGTTCGATGGAGTGATCGATTTCGAAGCGGCCACGCGAGACCCCGCTCAGCCAGACCGCTTTCTCCCCGCGTTCGATTCGGGGGATCATCTCCATCCAAGCGACGCCGGGTACAAGGCGATGGGAGAGTCCATCGACCTCGCTCTGTTCCGGCGAGCGGCACCCGCACCGCGACCCTGACGTCCCCGCGCGCGAGTTGAAACGTGAAGATCGTTCTCTTCGGCAGCACCGGCATGGTGGGGCAAGGCGTGTTGCGCGAGTGCCTGCGCGACCCGGACGTCAGCGATGTGTTCGCGGTGGTGCGCTCGGCAACCGGGCAGCAGCATGCAAACCTCCGCGAAATCGTCCATGAGGACTTCAACGACTTCTCCACTGTCACGCTCGACGCCGACGCGTGCTTCTGGTGCCTTGGCGTCAGCTCGACCGGCATGAGCGAAGCCGATTACACGCGCATCACCTACGGCTACACGATGGCCGCTGCGAAGGTGCTTGCGCGCCCGACGATGACGTTCATCTTCGTGTCCGGAGCCGGCGCGCAGGGCAAGGCCATGTGGGCACGCGTGAAACGCAAAACAGAAGACGCGTTGTTCGCCATGCCGTTCAAAGACGTATACGTGTTCCGGCCGGGTCTGATTCAGCCGCTCCACGGAATCCGATCGCGCACGCGTTTGTACAACCTGCTCTACCCGCTCCTCTATCCCGCGGTACTCGTGGCCAAACTGGCGACCCCGCTGCTCGTCACCGACACCGAACGGGTTGGGCAAGCGATGTTGCGTATCGCCAAGAAGGGATTTCCTAAGAAAGTACTCGGGAATCCCGAGATCAACGCCGCGTCACGGGGGTAGAGAGCGATGGCGAACATGGCTGGTGGCAGCACATGGCTTCGTTCGGTGCTCCTCATTGGGATCGTCTACATAGTCGTGGGCATCGTCACCGCCCACTTCGCGACCTCAGCGTCGTCGATTCAGGTGCGAAACCTCTGGCGTCTGACTGCTTGGGTACTGAGTCTCCTCGTGTTCCTCGGCCACGTCGCCCACGAGCGCCTTCGCGCCGGGAACGCCACTAGGAGAGCCGCGCTCCATGCCGCCGCCGCCGTCGCACTCGGTGCATTCGTCCTCGCGGCCGTCGGTCCCGTGCGCGGTTATTGGGACGCGGCCAATTTCTGGCGAGTGGCCGTGTTGTCACTCGCGGTGTGGCCCATTCTCACGGGTATCCCCGCGTTCCTCGCTGCACTTGTCGCCGGATCCATTCTCGGGCGGCTGGTAAGACCAGGCAGATCGCGCGACTCCGGTCAAGTCACACGTTGAGCGAGCTTGTGCCAGTGCACCCGCGCATTCAGGAGTTAGTCGGGTATCTCGACTGGCGCCGTGCGGAGTTGGAGAAGGCCGTGTCGGCAGTACCGGCTGCGCGGCGAGAGTGGCGGCCGGCCGCGGGTCGCTGGTCCGTCGGGGAGGTCCTTGAGCACCTAACGCTCGTCGAGACACGCATCGGGCTTCTGCTGGACGGTCGCTTGACCGCCGCGCGCGCAGCGGGGCTCGGACAGGAGCGTGATACCGCGCCGGTCCTGCCCACGCTGGATGTCACGCGTCTGCTCGATCGGAGCGCTCCCCTGATCGCGACTGAGGCCTCGCAGCCGACCGGCACGCTGAGTGCGGATGAGGCCTGGGCCGCGCTGGAGGAGCAGCGTCACGTCTTTCGAGCGATGCTCCTTGCCGCCGACGGGCTCGCGCTTGGAGACGTGATGATTCCTCACCCGCGACTGGGGCTGCTCAACGTGTACCAGTGGGTGCTGTTCGTCGGCGCTCACGAAGGGCGGCACACCGCGCAGGTTCGCGAGATCGCGTCGAACGACAGCTCGAGCTCCGGCTCGGCCTCGGGCTAAGCGCCATTCACATTGGAGAGAATCCTGTCATGAAGCGAAGCATCGTCGTAGGCGCCGTTCTCTGTGCCACCGCGGCCGGGGCCCAGGATCGCACCATGCCGCCGGAGAGCGAGCGACAACTGGCGCGTGCCATCTACAAGGAGATGATCGAGATCAAGTCCGGGTACACGACCGGCGCCACGACGCCAGTCGCCGAAGCCGCCGCGCGGCGGCTGAGAGCGGCGGGCTTTCCCGCGGCGGACATTTATATCGGCGGGGCGAGTCCCACCAAGGCGAATCTCGTCGTGCGCTACCACGGCACCGGGCGCCGCCGGCCTATCCTCCTTCTCGCGCACACCGACGTCGTCGAAGCGAAGCGCGAAGACTGGAGTATGGATCCGTTCGCACTCACCGAGACGGACGGCTACTTCTACGGTCGAGGAACGGGCGACGACAAGGCACAGGCCGCAGTCTGGATCGCGAACCTGATTCGCTACAAGCGCGAAGGCTACAAGCCGGATCGCGACATCATCGTCGCGCTCACGGCCGACGAAGAAGGTGGCGGCCCGTTCAACGGCGTGCAGTGGCTGCTCAAGAACAAGCGCGAGCTGATCGACGCCGACCTGGCCCTGAATGAAGGCGGTTGGGGCGAATCGTCGAACGGCGTCCCGCTCTCGAACGACGTGCAGCTGAGCGAGAAGTACGTGATCAACTATCGATTCGAGGTGCGGAACAAGGGTGGCCATAGCTCGCTGCCGGTGCCGGACAACGCGATCTACCATCTCGCCGGCGCCCTCGATCGCTTGTCGACGTTCGGGTTCCCGATGAAGACGAACGACGTGACACGCGCCTACTTCCGCGCGATGGCGAACATCGAGAAGGGGCCCGTCAGCGCCGACTTGGTGAAGGTGGCGGACGGAGACACCGCGGCGATGACGCGGGTCGCGACATCGTCGACCGCGTGGAACGCGACCCTTCGCACAACCTGTGTCGCGACCCAGCTCGAGGGAGGCCACGCAAAGAACGCGCTGCCGCAGCTGGCGGCCGCCAACGTCAACTGTCGTGTGCTGCCGGACGATGCAGCCGACTACGTCACATCCACGCTGCAACGGGTGATCGGAGACAGCGCGGTGAAGGTGACGGTCGACGGCACTCCGCAGACGAGTCCACCCTCGCCGATGCGGGACGACTTGCTGACGGCGATCACCGCGGAAACGGCCGCGCTATGGCCCGGTGTGCCGGCGGTGCCGATGATGGTGATGGGAGCGACCGACGGAGCGTATCTCCGCTCGGCCGGAATTCCAACCTACGGCGTTCAGGGCTTCTTCTACGATCGCGACGACATCCGCTTCCATGGGCGCGACGAGCGACTGAAGGTGAAGTCGTTCTATCAGGGACAGACCTTTCTCTACGACCTGGTGAAGCGGCTCGCGGGCGGGCCGAGCGCTTAGCTCGATTCTCTCGTGATCGTGCGACCTGGACTCCGCATCGCTTTCGCGATCGTCGCCGGTGCGGCGCCGATTGAGCGCACGCACGCGCAATCGATCGACTCGATCCCCGCCGCTCGCGCCGCCGCGCGCGAATGGTTCCGCGGCCGGGACAGTTCACCGGGTAATCCGCATGTTCAGGCCGGCGTCGACACCATCTTCATCGTGGCCGGGAGCCATCTCGACATCGGATATACGGACACGCCATCGCGTGTGCGCGAGTCGCGCGTGCGGCACATCGAGGACGCCATCAGCGCAGCGAAGAGAGACCCTGACTTTCACTGGTTCGAGGAAGGCGGCTGGTCGCTCGACGCCTGGTTGCAGAGGTACGGAGGCGATGAGATGCGGCTGACGGCGGTGCGTGAGCTCTTGCAGCGCGGGCAATTCGGCGTAGGCGCGAGCTGGTTGAGTCCACACGCGGCGGCGTTCCCGGAAGCGCTCGGGTTCCTGACACTTCATCTCGACGAACTCAATCGTCAATTCGGTTACCGACCGACTGTCGCCGTCCTGAATGATCCTCCGTCGTACCCCGAAGCCCTCGCCGACGCCTTGGCCGCGCACGGTGTTCGCTACCTGTTGGTCGGGGCGAACGTGTCCTTTTCGCGTCCATTCCCGACGGAGTTGGTCCGCACGCCATTCTGGTGGGAGACGGCTCGCAGTAACCGCCTGCTCGTTTACATCGATCCTGATGGGTTCACCGCCGGCTTTGACACCTGGGGGCTGGGACCGCGTTGCGCACAGTTCTTCAACCCCACGCGGTTTCCGCGAAACCGCGGAGACATGGAAACGATGCAAGACGGGATCGGCGCCGGCCTCCGCGGCCTTCCGGCGACGTACCACGCGGCGATCGTCCAGCAGGCGCTCGACAACTGGGCAACTAATTGTGCGACTGAACTCCCTGGGGCCGTGCGGGCGTGGAACAAGCGCGGCGAACTCCCGCGACTCGTGATCGCTCAGCCGGACGTATACTTCAAGCATATCGAAGATCGGTACGGACCAGCGTTACCGGTGCGACGAGGCGAGTGGGGCGGCGAGTGGGATGAGATTCGCGCGGCCAGCCCCGTGTGGACCTGGCGCCTGCGAGAGGCGGCGCGGAATCTTCCGGCCGACGCGCCGCGCAAGACCCAAGCCGCGCTAGCGACGGCGCTGGACCACAACCTCTGGCTCGGCCCCGTGCGCGACGGAATGACGGAGCGACAGTGCCGCACGCACATTCAGGAGACGGCCGACATCTATCGTCGAGCGGTGGGACTCGCATCGGGATCTGATGCGCTCACGGAAGAGCCGCCCGATCCTGCGCTGGAGGCATCGGCGCTCTCGGCGCCGTGGTCGGCGATCATCGCGTCCGGGTTTGCCGTACGACTTCGCTCGGGGGCGTCAGCGGTCACACCATTTGTTGGGGCAGATGCGCCGGTGCTCGCCGTCGCTATCAAGACCGGAGACCGCGCCGGTCACTTCGCGGTGCGCACCGTGATCGACCGCCGCACGCTGGCAGACGGAAACGTCGTGATCGAGGTCCCGTTGCGTGGGCCGTCTCGCGATTTCCGACTCGCCCCGGAAGCATCGCCCGACGGAATCGCTGGGCGCTGGCTCGCCGGTGAGCCACCGTTCGTTGTCGCCCCCGGTTCGCTGCGCGTGATCGGATCCCGGTTCTCGCTGAAGGTGACCTCTGCGGTTGTTTTTAGCTGGACGCTCACGCGCGATGAACACAATCCAGACGTGACTTGGCTCCAGGGTCTCGTAGTGCGACAATCGAATGCATGCATCCTCGACAGTGGACGGAGGCTTCCGTTGCCCTTCGATGCGCTCCATCCCGGAGAGCCCGCGAACCTTGTTGTTCAGCTCGACGTCTCTGTCGTGCCCTGAGGATGATTTTCGTCCTTGCTCGCGCGGCCACCTATTCGCCGCTCGTTATCGGCCTGCTCCTCATGTTCCTTCCGGTCCGGATCTTGTCGTTCGGAATCCGATGTATCTCGGTGCCGGCTTTGCCCCAGCCGGTGCCGCGCTTTTTTATCAATCCATTCCGATGGTCGGCTACGCTGGTGTGTGTTCCTCCTGATCACCCACGTCTGATTGACACAAAGGCTTTGCACGACAAAGTATGATGAACAATTCCGCTCCCCGGCCACTCTTATGCATCCGCTAACCGTGTTGAAGCACCCGAGCGCCTTCCTTCCGCTCGGCATGTCACTCGGGGCACTCGCCATCGTGCTGGCCTTCCTCGCTGTGCACGGTGCCGCGCCCCAGGCCGATGAAAACGCGGCTGCCCACATCTGGCAGCTGCTCATGGCGGGCCAGGTACCGATCGTCGTGTTCTTCGCTGTCAAATGGGTGCCGCTGGCGCCGCGACAGGCAGTGCCCATCCTCGGCCTGCAGGTCGCCGCTGCTCTGGCGGCGATGGCGCCGGTCTTCCTGCTCCACTGGTAGTCGTCGTGACGAACTGGNNNGTTCCGAGATGCCCGATTCGGGATGTTCATCCACTGGGGCGTCTACAGCCAGCTCGGTGCCGGCGAGTGGGTGATGGAACAGCGCGGCATTCCCGTTCCGACCTATGAGTGGCTCGCATCGGCCTTCAACCCCGTCAAGTTCGACGCCCACGAATGGGTCTCGCTCGCCAAGTCAGCTGGCGTCAGATACATCACGATCACCGCTCGGCATCACGACGGGTTCTCGATGTTCGCGACCAAGGCGACGCCGTACAACATCGTCGATTGGACGCCGCTCAAGCGTGATCCGCTCAAGGAGCTCGCCGACGAATGCACGCGGCAGGGGATCAAGCTGTTTTTCTATTACTCACAGCTCGACTGGCACCATCCGGATTACTGGCCGCGCGGGCGAACGGGTCTCAAGACTGCCAGGGGCGAGTCGGGGGACTGGAATCGCTATCTCGATTTCCTGAATGCACAGCTCACCGAGTTGCTCACCAATTACGGGCCGGTCGGCGGCATCTGGTTCGACGGCATGTGGGACAAGCCGAACGCCGATTGGCAGCTCTCGCGCACATACGCGCTGATTCATCGCCTGCAACCGTCCGCGCTCATCGTGCCGAACCATCACAAAGCGCCACTTCCCGGAGAAGACGCCCAGACGTTCGAGCAGGATCTGCCCGGCGCGAACACCGCCGGCTTCAACACCAGCGAGATCGGTTCGCTGCCGCTCGAGACGTCGCTGACGATGAACAACTCCTGGGGCTTCAACATCACCGACCGAAGCTTCAAGAGCACGCACGACCTGATCGGCACGCTTGTCCGGGCCGCTGGTCACGGCGCCAACCTGCTCCTCAACATCGGCCCGCGTCCCGACGGCACGATCCAGCCTGAGGCCGCCGAGCGACTGCGTGAGATTGGACTGTGGCTAACGACCTACGGCGCCTCTATTTATGGAACGCGAGCCGGACCAGTTGCCCCCAGAGACTGGGGCGTGACGACGAGGCGCGGCGACACGGTGTTCGTGCATGTGCTCAAGTGGCCGGATCGGTTGCTGTCGATGCCGGTTCCCGGTGGTCGCGTCACTCACGCGTGGATACTCGGATCAGGCGAACACGTCGCGTTCACCCAGAACGCCGACGCATTGACGCTGACATTGCCGGTCGCGGAGCCGAGCGCTCCGGACCGCGTCGTGGCATTGATCGTATCGGGCCGCTGATCTGAGAAAGGCTTCGCGTCATTGACGCGTGACACCGGTCACCGCGTAACCTCGATGGCACTCGACACGCCAGAGAGTGAGTGACAAGTTCGCCTTCGTCACGTCTTCATACGCATGCCCCCGACTCTCCGACCTGCGCCCAAGTTCTCCTGGTTTCAGCACGTCCCGAGAACAGTGGCGCTCGCCACGTCGACGATTGCAGCGCTCATCAGTATCACCACTGCGCTCTATACGTACGGCGTGATTGGGCACAGCCAGTCGCATAGAACCATCGGCAATTACGGCGCGGCGTGGGTGCGACTGAAGCCGGCCACGGATACGGCGACGGCAATCGGCGATACCGTCCCCTTCGCCGCCACGATCGCCGACAAGAGCGGGAGCATCCTCGTCGGCGCGACTCCGACGTGGACGACCGGCGACACGAGCGTCGCGACCGTGACGGCCAACGGATCGGTGATCGCGCGGGGCGCGGGTCTGACCACGGTCAGCGCGGTCGTCGGAGAGCTCGTGGCCAACGCCCGCATCCTCGTGAGGCAGGACGTCGCTGGAATCGCGATCGCGAACCCGGCGGGAGACACAGCGGTGTCGCTCGTAGAGGGGGCTCAGGTGCAATTGCGCGCCCGCGCCCTCGACGCGCGCGGACATACCGTACCCGGGCGCGGTGCGGTCTGGCACGTCGACGACACGACCGTCGCGACCGTCGACGCGCGGGGACTCATCACGGCGGTGAACGGCGGGCACGCCGTGGTGCGGGCGACGGTCGAAGACGAGTCGGCGGATCTGCCCGTGGCAGTGGTGACGCCGGCGTCCGATCTCGCCGTTATCGGCGGCGCGGGCCAACACTCGCTCGCGGGTCATCTCCTTCCGCAGCGCATCGTCGTGCGGGCGACGAACAGAAAGGGCGCGCCGGCGGCCGGCAAGGTCGTCACCTTTCGATTGGGCGGGTCTCGCGGCGCCGCGGATCCGCCGACAGCGACCACCGATCGCGATGGCCGAGCGCGGACCCAATGGACGCTCGGCGACGATCCCGGCGTCCAGACGCTCTATGCGACGGTCGAAAACGTGGATAGTGCCGCCGTGGTCGACGCCGAGGCTGAGCCGGTGGCGAGGAATACACGGGTGGCCGCGCTTACGGAGATGTTGCGGGCACGGGCTGGTCTCGTGCTCGGCGACTCGGTGGGTGTGCGGATCACCGATTCAACGGGCCGCGCCCTCGCGGGCGTTCCGGTGCGGTGGAGCGCCGTCGACGGCGTGGTGCAAGCGGGAGACGCGCGCACGGATTCCAACGGTGTGGCGCGGGCGCGGTGGACGCTGGCGCCGAAAACTGGCAGGCAGCATCTGCGGGCCTTTGTGGGCACCGCCGACAGTCGCATCGCCCCAGTGACGCTCGCCGCGACCGCCCTCGCTGGCTCGCCGGCGAAGATCGTCGTGGTGGGCGGCGATCGTCAGCACGGCGTCGTGGGAAGCGCGCTCTCAAAGTCCGTCATTCTCCGCGTCACTGACACTGCGGGCAACGCCGCCGCCGAGGTCCCAGTCGCGCTTTCGCTATCCGCCGGAGCAATGACCGACAGCACGCTTGTCACGGACTCGCTTGGTCTCGTGAAGGCTCGGTGGACGATGGGACGATCAGTGGGAGACTACGCGCTTGTCGCTCGTGTGACCGGTCTCAAGAGACCGCTCAAGGTCAGCGCGTACGCCGCGGCCGCGCGGCCGGCCAACCTGTCCTTCACCGAGGCGCCGGCGGCCAAGGATGCACGCGCTCGCACGAAACGCGTCGTCGCCCAGGTCACGGATATCTACGGCAACCCCGTCGCCGACGCGCCCATGAGCTTCAGTGTGAAGTCGGGCACCGTGTCGCCAACTC
>WNFI01669380.1_pt2 | contig 26459 bp, 27 predicted proteins | sample 5400471 | NCBI WGS metagenome assembly WNFI01 (sample SAMN13153348, study PRJNA577476) | soil metagenome | isolation source: 100 cm saprolite on Douglas fir-dominated hillslope | place: USA:California | collected 2013-09-17 | reverse complement strand
ATTACTTGTCTTTTGGTTTTGGCCGTGATGAAGAGGGACACGAGTTCGTCGTATACCGTCTTGGGATCTAGGGTCTCTTCTGGGTGGTCGATGATCAATGGACGATCGTCGGCATGGTCGAGCGCAAGGTACAGGAGCAGCAGCACAATGCCACGAGTGCCAGGCGACAGCTTGCGAATGTCAACGCCGTCGTACGAGATCTCATATCGAACGGAGACGTGACCGGTACCGAACAACCATTGAGCAAATCGCTTCGACCACCCGCGGAATTCCAACCTCTGCGTGGGAACATACGGCGCATGCGCGAGTAGGTCCTTCCAATACTTGGCGATGAAACGGGTCATCGCCGTCTGAATATCAACCGCGCTGCCAGTTTCCCAAGCAGGCTTTAGTTCAGAGTTCGCAAGCTTGATCAACGAACCGCGACCATTGAAAGGCCCGCTCTTGCGGCAATCAATCAATTCGTCTTCAGCAGACTTGCCCCAAGCGTCTGCATCGACAACGCGCGAAACGGAAAAGGTAAGTTTGCGCAACGTCCCGGATGAGCCTGCGAGTCGCGCCATAAGCGGGGCATAGAGACCGATTAGTTCGTTCTGCTCGCTGATGATCGCATCGAACACTCGGCCGTAGGATGCATCGCGCTCAGTTTGGAGAGTCTTTCGACGTGCCGCCGCGCCTTGCGCATCGATCGAGCGCGTCTCAAGCGTCTTCAAGGCGCTGTTCTCCTGAGCAATCCGCGAAGAGAGTGCAGCATATTGATTGCGAACGACCGTATCCGCACTGATAAACTGCTCAAGCCGCACCATCTCGGCCTTGATGGTTGCTAGCTTAGCGGTCGCCAAGTCTTCCGCATCACCAATCAGGGCGACGTTCGGATCTCCGGCAGGCGGAGGAATACCGTTGATCTTTGCGATCTCCTGATCGGCCCAAACAATGTAGTCTGTCAATGCCTTATCTACGTTGCCTTTATATACCAGCAGGAAATCAGCCCATTGCCCAAGACTAAATCCACTCGCGGGGTGTCGCGCTTGCAATGCCCGCAGCATCTCCGGTGCCTTCGTCGCCCGCATATTTCTAACTTCATCCTGCATAGTGACAAATGTGCGGCGTTGGTTGCCAAAGCTCTGTATCTTCGCATTGAGGCCTTGTGCGGCTCGGCTCAATTCTGCATAACGCTTTGCTTGAGCTTCTGTGCCCTTCACAACTAGTTTTCCAAGGTCGGCATTATACCCAGCAATCAAGTTCCGCTTTTGAGCGGCTTGTTGGTCTAAAGTTGTGACAAGACCCTCCTTCTCCAATTCGTCTGCAATCCTGTCAGAAATTGAGGCAATCGCCTCGGCTTCGCGTCGACGCGACTCCTGAAAGCGCAGTGTCCGGACTTCAAGCAGCTCAGCAAAGTTCATCGCACCTTCGAGCTGGTCTTCAGAGTGCGCCTCAAAAATAACGCGCTCGATCTCCCGAAGCAGCCCTTCTGAGGCTCCCTTTGAAGAGCACAAATCCTCGACAAACTGCTGTGAGAGATATCGGGCGCGGGGATAGGCCGAAGGATCGTTTGCGTCACTTCCGTTCAGAGCACGAGTGATCGTATTGCCGCCACCCCATTTCAGCGTCACGTCCGCGTTTCCGATAAGCGTTCGCGCCCGCACCAGGAAAGAGGGACTGATATTCTCGTCGGCGTTCCAGGCCGCGCCGTTGATCGCGTCACAGCCGGCGGCGATTACATCGGCCAAAGCGGTTTTTCCCGAGCCGCGCGCTCCGATAATAGCCACTAGTCCGGGATTGAGAAGAATGCTTGGTGTAGCCGCCCAGGGCGCGTGAGCGATCTCGACCTGCGATATAACTTGAGAGGGCAGGGCTTGTTGCGGCAGCTGTGATCCAACAAAAGCCCGGCCCGCCGGATCAATGCAGGCCTGACGGAGTGTGTCGAACGTGAGTGCTCCCTTGATCCAGCTGTAGCGGTCATCAATGGGCTGGCCCACAGACATCTGGTCGTGTGCGTCGCTGCCGTGGAGACACGGTTTGCAACCGTTGTAGCGCGTCCGCAGGTCGCTGACAGAGGCAGCGCGCTGGCCAAGCCAGAACTGGCGTTGTGTTTGACTGCTAGCGAAAATGATATGGGAGAACTTCTCGATCTCCTGTCGTATGGTTGCATCCGCGGCTTGCCGCACACCTGAAGTGCCGTCGTCGGCCCCACCGGCTACGGCGATTAAGATGTTCTTTTTCGCCCAAGCACTTTCCCCGAAAACCTCACGCAACTGGGCAAAATTGACCTTGAATTGGGTGGCTCCGTGTGCAAGTGCGGCTTGATCATCCCGGATAGTCGGATCGGCACGCCTGCCGAGGCGGATCAGATCCTCACGAGTGCAATCGAAGCGGTCGCCATATGCATTGAATTGGAGGCGAGTCAGAATTCGCCGGACCTCCGCCAGATGATTCGGGTCTTCCGGGCTCACCAGGAGGTGAAGGTTTACGAAACCTGATTTCGCTGCCACATCCAGCCTGACCTCGACATTCGGAAAAATGAGCTGAACGTCGGGCAGTCGCCCGGCGTGATGTTGCCGTAGCACTTCCTCATACGAATCGGTGACGTAATAGTCCGTGACGCCAATGGCCCTAATACTAGGCCTGCTTCCCTCAAGTGCGGCGAGGTAACGGCCCCACGGGTCGGCTCCGGCGAACTGGTCATTCAGCACAGTGCCGGGCGCATGAATGTGAGGCTCCCAGCGATACCATTCCGATCCCCGATTGACCACTGGGCCCTTTCCCCCGGTTTGCTTGACGATTGCTTTAGATTCGCCGCGTAAATCTATGATATGTAAAAGCTTGATGGAGGAGCAACAGGGCTTTCATATTCATTGGCGATGGCTAGTCACAAGAGCGATACCGCGAAGTCGGCATTGCGTCACCGTTTTCGCCGATTACCTTGTCCCGCACGACAAGGAACCGACGCCAGAAGCCTTCTGATTTCGAGAAGATTCTCCAGGACGACGAAGGCTTTTACAGCGATGGCAACATGTCCTCGTTGCCTACGCACTGGGACGTCCGTATCCGCAACGTCTTGCTATCGAGCGATCACTTCGACAAGGACCATTACGACTATTATGACCCATACATCTCGAACTATCGTTTGGGTATGGATCGCGGTCGTTCGATCGGCGAGTTGGCACACTATTTCAACCAGTGGCAAGACTGAACCCTATATGTAGGGAGTGCGGCGTATCAAGGTCGCGTTCAAGTCCGAAAACACGCTTTTGTTAATCTCCGCTGGTGAATCTGACTTAGTCGTGGTCAGAGAGTCATCTGCCTATGCAACTGTACCCTTTACCGCTAAATCACATAGCTTGACCTTTATCGAGCGCACCAACTCTTCCGTGCTACCAGTCGCGAGCAGCTCGTCCGTCGTGACGATAACGAGTCGCCGACCCTCGCGTAAAGCAGCCGCTACAATTGCGTGCGCAGCTGTGAGATCAGCCGCCTGCCCGGTTATTCCCAACGTCGTAACCAGAATTCCCAACATCAGCCCCCGATTGCGCAGTTTTGCGTCGAACCAATTAAGTTCGATACTTCCTACTCGATTCGACCAATTCTTGCATTCGACGAGAATGATGTTGGGCAGAAAAAACAAACCGTCGGCAGCGCCGTCGTTCCATATCGCAACATCGATTTCTTCAGTTTCAAACGCATTGAGCTCATTTCGGTGTGTGATTGCCACTCCTGGGATTTGCGACATGACATAGCAAATCAGATCCTCCAATGCTCGTCCCTGATCTGCGGTGGTATGACCGTTTCGGCCGGCATCTATGTAAGCCTGGATGGTAGCCGCAACGATGGGTGCCATTAAGGCCTCACAGAATGGACGCGGCGGTTCCGCATATCTCGCACTATTTCCGGGAATGATTGTGTTCGTAACCCCTCAAGAAGAGAGCGCACCGGCATTATCAGAATATTGGGGGGGCATTTACTCCAGAGCCGGTCATCTGGTGGTGGCCCTTCAGCGTAAAGCAGTAACGCCCACCGACTACCAGACTCTCCGAGATATAGGCTAACCTGCGCAAAAGCGGCAGCTGCGGTTTCTTTGTCCCGAATGCTGCGCTTGATTTCGATCAGCAGTGGATTGCCGACAAAAGGCTCTAGGACGTCCGACCAGACTGCGACATCAACTCCTTGTTCTTGGGCCGAGTGTTCTACAACTGCGTCAACCCCTGAGCTTTGCAAGGCATCAGTCAACAACTTTAGCAGTTCACGTTCACTACCGGGTTGCAACCCGTGATCAAATCTTGCAATGAAACTATCGGCCTGTTGCCCCAGAGCACTCGGGTGAAATGGCTTGCGGTTTTGTTCCGGCGGGGATTCGGGAGGCGCAGATAACAGCTGATCGAGCGCAAAATCAATTGCACTACGGTTGTTAGGCTCGATCCGAAGGACCAGTAAGCGTTGTAAGGCAAAAGGAATAGACTCCGATTTTGGCGATGCAATTAACAGAATGCGACGCCCCAGGGCGAAAGCTTGGCCCAATTCGAACAACACCCACGGCGACTGCTTGCCTCTTGGAAGAACACCAATTACAAGATCGGCTTGGGCAAGCTGTCGCTGTGTTTCAGACGCCAAATCTGTCCCAACAGACAATTCTTCAGGGATGAGAGGACGGATGTCATGTGAAAGCAGCGATTCTCTCAGGACGTCCAGAGAAACGCCCGCCGGAGCTGATACATAGCAGGTCTTAATAGCACGTTTTTCTTTGATCATTCCGCCCAGCCCACAACTGAAAACTGTAACCTCTAGGCTATTGAAAGTCCACCTGCCACGCTGGGAGAAACAAGTAAACGAATGATAACGTCCCTTATCATTCACTACCTGGGATGGCAAGCCGAAATAGGCCGAGCAAACGCCCAAAATGGCGGCGCGCCACCGCGCAACTCGGGGTGCTGGTATGGGAGCCTCGAACCCAGTGTGTTTCCTTTGTCTTAGCATCTTGCAACTGCGGAGCTTCCCTGCAGCCGGCATACCGTCCGAGTTTTTGAAATGCCCTTCGCGTGGCATCTGAACGGGTGCTAACATCGACATATCTATGGCCTCCGAGCTCCACATCATCGAAGTTGCAAACACTAAGGGCCGGCCGAGTCTTGGGAACGTCATTTTTATGCACGGCCTTAACGGAGATGCTCGGCGGACTTGGCAATCTCGGCAAGGAGAGATGGGCTTCTGGCCCGAACGGCTGGGACTCGAGCTTCCGGCCGTAGGTGTCTGGTCGCTGGGCTACCCTGCGTACTCTAGTCAGTGGCGTGGCGATGCGATGGCGCTGCCGGATCGCGCCAGAAACGTTCTGGAGTTACTTCGGCTGAAGCGGCTCGCATCGGTTCCCTTGGTCTTCGTCGCGCATAGCCTCGGTGGATTGCTCGCCAAGACCGTGTTGCGATCAGCGTTTACGTCGGGCAATAAGGATTGGGAAGGCATCGGCAAGGCAGTAAGGGGCGTGCTGTTTCTTGCGACACCCCATGGCGGCTCGCTGCTCGCTTCCATCCACAACGTGTTCCGCGTCGTAGCCCGCTCCAACGAAACTATTGAGGATATGCGACTTCATTCGCCGTACCTCGAAGATCTCAACGACTGGTTTGCAGGTAACTTCGACCGTTTAGGGCTTAAAGGTCATGTGCTGCGGGAAGGCAAGACCACAGCTGGCGTATGGGTGGTGGACCGCCTGTCTGCGCGGCCGGGCATTCCGTCGATTCCGGTGATAGACACGGATGCCGATCATATCTCCATCTGTGAGCCCACCGGGCCAGACTCGCTCATCTACCAAACAACAGCAGACTTTGTCCGAAGCTGCCTGGGTGAGCGACGAGGTCTGCCGACGGATGAAGCAACGCTTGCGGACCCGATCGACTGCATCATCCACATTGGCACGGTCAGAGCGCCCCAGTCCTGGACGCTACTCGGAGAGGTGAGGTTCACTTTAACAAATAACACCGGTAGGAAGATTCACGTTTCTTCGCTTCGGGTTGTGGTCATGAAGGTTAAGGAAATTGACCGCACGATGGCAACGACAACAGCTGGGCCGGTGGACGAGACGGTGCTTTTCGCGCGCATCCGCGCGGACTCCACGCGGGTTGACATTCTGCCCAGACCCCACGTTATCGACCCTTCAGGGACCGACGGATTCTTTCTTAAGATCGAGGCCGAGGAAGGATTTGTGTACGACCTTAGCATTGAAGCCGAGTGGCAGTATCTGAGGGGCGCGTCCCGGATATCGGTGTCCAGTGACTTTACGCTAGAGTTTCCCTCGCATTCAGTGGAAGGCTTGCTGCGTCTAGCGGAGCGGTCAGCGGGAAACGGGGCTCAGGCTAAATGACTCCTAACACGTCGGACACCTTGGAAGAAGACTGGATGGGATGCCTCGCTGAAGCAAAGCCCATAAACTGCCCTAAATGCAAAAAGGCCTCTCACATCGACCTGTACTATTACATCGACGCATCTGCCTGGCTCGAATGGGAAGATCGGCTCAGAGCGCATGATGGCGAGACGTTTGCCTGCAACCACTGTGGCGACACCATCAAGATCCGCTCTCCCCTCATTGTCGACTTCCCCAAACGCGATCTCCTAGTGTTCGCCACTAACGGCGGCGACGATGGCGGCGTTGAAGTGGGCTTCCGAGAATTCTTCGAGAAAATGGCATCGTGTCTGCCGACGAACGTGGCCAAGGCCGCACGTCGTCGGCCGTTCACGTTTGTTCACGGCCGCCGAGGGTTAATTGCCCTTCTTGGCTATTTCCACGACCGGCCCGTTGATTTAAAGCGGGAACAAGATCCCACGCAGGCAGGCGGGTTCGAAGGGGTATTCGGTCTTCAGGGATACATCTACGGGAAGCTGTTTTTCTATTTTCCTGCCCAGTTGGCTGTCCAGGAACTCGTCGGCCTGACCGTCGGGGCAGCCATTGATCTTGACCGCGTAAATCACGCTGATGCTGCTGTCCGATTGTTAACGGGCGCTCTCGATCTTCTTGGGGACTCGCATCCCTGGCTTTCCCACGAACTCGGGCGCATTTTTATAAATTCTGGCCGAGCTACGGAGGCGAGGCCTTGGCTTGTTAAGGCAGCGGAGCGGAGGCACTGCTGGCACGCGGTTACCGCATCCTTTCTGGACGCGACACCGACGAGGCGCGCAGGTGAAGAACCGCAAGCAAAGGATTTACCGCATGCATTGCCGGCCGAGCGGTTGGGGCCCATAACCACGGCTAAACACACAGTGACGGGAGTCAGCCCGGCGGCCAAGGACCGCGATTTGTGGGATTTCCCGCACATGGCCGAAGCGGCTATTCCGCGCGAATACACCATCGAAACCGTCAACAAAGCGCACGCTTTTGTACTAGGTACATTCGACCGTCACCAGTTTCGCGAGCTCCACCCGCATCAGCTGAGCGAAGCTACCCACGTCGGGTGGCATCGGGTGCAGGAGGTGTCGCGTCAACTAATGGTACGTTCTGAATCGCTGGCATCCGAATATTGGAGCACCTATGTCCGATCGCGGTGGGATCTGGAGGTCGAAGTAGGCACGTCCGATAGGGAGACCGTTATAGCTCGTCTTCAAGCGGCGCAAGCGTGCTTAACGGCTATCGAGGACGGCCTCGCTCTCGTTCCTGACAGCGATGACGACGACAATCCGTTCGTATTTTTCGTGGCGGGGTGTTGGAGGCGGCATCGAAGAGGCACGTGCAGACATCGGCGGCGCCAGAACGCTCGCTGAGTTGGTCGAGTACTTTCGGGCCGCGGTTCCCGCGCTGGCGGATCTCTACATGGCGCAAGCCTTTAATGAGGCGGACATGCGTTTTATGGCCGATCTCAAGCAATTCGCCGGCTTAGCGTTCAAAGACAGCATCATGGCATCCGATCTAGAGTTTCTGTCGCAAGGGAGCGAAGCCCTGAAGGGACGAGGTCTTGTTCCTTACGGTGACTTGTTAGCGTACTTCGTCAAACGCATACACGAACTGGGGCCGTATGAGCTTGAAGAGGATTACTGTCTTCATCGCATCGTGAGCGGAAGATGCGCAACATGTTCGGAAGAAACTCTCGATGTGGTCTGGGATATTATCAACACAAGCACTCGCCCCGAGCTTGAGAGGCGTGTCAAGGACGGCGCGGCTATTGGTCCGAGGTGCCGATATTGCCTTGCTAATCTACAGCGTGTGAGTCCCCTGTTGTACTGTGATCCGGTCAAGAATCTATATCTCCTGCTCTGCCCAGATATGGACGAAGCCGGGGAAGAGGCCCTGCGGAACTACATTTCAGACTACTTTAAGAGATTGCCGCCAAAGCATCGTGACGCGCGTGAAAACGTGGCATTCTGCTCCCAGTACATCGCACATTTTGAGAACGACGACAGTTATCTTGTGGTGTGTCGGGTGAGAAGCCCTGAAGAACTCAATGAAATTGTAAGGAAGCGACGTTCCTCCTAGAGACAATCCGAGCCGCCCGGCTGAGGTCGGCGGTTCAGATGGATGGTCGGCATTCGGACATTACCCTGACCGTTCGGAAGATATTGCCCGCGAAATCGGCAAGCTGTCGACACGACGGAAGTATCCATCTGAGTAATCGCCCCTAACGCTTTCTCAACATGCCAAGTAGTGAATGATAAAGGACGTTTGCTTCAACGATGCCCGATCGCTCTTCGCGGAAGCTGGGACGCCGATGCATGAGATCATTTAGCGGAATCTTCATCGTCCTCAGTCGCTGGCGTGCGCGCACGCCATCCAAAATCGCCGGGTGCCTGGTGCTTCCAGCCGCAATCGGCGCACCGGACGACATAAAGCCTCTCGTCGAACTGCGGCTCATGCTTTATCTGCGCGCTCAAGTTCTTGGAAGCGCATACCGGGCAGAAGAGATAGCGAACCTCGTGGCCTTCCGGGAACTGCTTGGCAACCAGTTCAAGGAACCTCTGCTGCAAGCGAGCCACAATGTCGATCTCCGGTTCGGGGCAGAATGCTCGCACGATGCCTTCGATATCCGAAACTTTCTTGAGGGGGAATCCGCGATATTCGGCCACGAGTGCGGGCAGCGCGGTGTCGTCAATCATGATGGGAATGAGTCGAAATCCTGTATCGTCAACGCGCTTGCGGATGGCCGAGCGCAACTCCGTGTCGACCCATTTCGACGCTTTCGCCGCCACGCTCCACATGAGCATGAAGACGTCGCATTCTTCGATGCCCTTGCCAATACCGCCCGTGATTGAATCGCCGGGTTTGATTTCCCACTGGTCGAACCATACGCCAATGCCGCGATCACTAAACATGGTCGCAAGCAGCCTGGCGGTGTCCTTGTCCTTGACGTTATGGCTTATGAAAATCCTCACCGCGACATTGTAGCCGGGGACGCAGAGCGTCGTACCCGTTGCTGGCAATGTGCGCACTTTTGGGATTTCGGACCCGAATCTAGAGGAAGTTGGTCTTCACTGCGTCATGCTCACGATTCGCATCACCAGGTGAGACCTTGCCCGATTTCGCTGGTTTACGGGCTAGGTCTCACTTGCAACCGAAATTTCGAAACGATCATTAACCGCGTTCTGGAGCTTCTGTTTGCACCCAATGTATCGCTCCGTTGTCTGGACAGAAGCGTGCCCAAGCAGAAACCGAATCTGTTCGAGTTCTCCGCTGCAATCATGGCAGAGCCGGGCACAGGTGCGGCGAAGATCGTGGGGAGCCAGATTGGCGATCCCAGCCTGGCCGGCGCAGCGCTTGACTGCGTACCAGACCACGTTCGCAGTAACGCCAGCTTCTTGCCGCTTTCGTTGTTTCGAAATTCTCCTGATACCCTCCGACTTCTGAAGCAATCTGCCTGGCTAGTCAGACGGCAAAAAACCAAACAATTGCCATCTCATAAAATCTCGCACATGAGTGAGACGGCAAAGAGTCAAACCAATGCTTTTATGGCCGGAATGAGAGCCCTTCCGTTGCGCTAATCGTCTCGAAAAACAACCACTTACCTCCAGCCCCTTCCCTTCCATTGTGGCCGAGCGTCTTTTGCTCCCAGTCTGGCCGATAGCTCCAAGTCGCCGTCCAAAGAGACTCAAAACCGTTCTTTTTTGGTGTGAGGCACCACTTCACCGTTTGCTCGAATTCAGAACCGGCCCTATCTTGCGACTCACGGCGCGAGCAGACACACCCCGCGCTGGGAGAGCAGTCATGAAGCACATGGATCCTCGACACAGACGGCAACGACTCATCCTGGTCCTTCTCTTGGGAATCATTCTCATGCAACTCACCCCGATGGTTACCTACGCGCAAAACCTCGGCGGCACGCCGCAGCTGAACAAAGCGGTGCAGGGGCAGACCGCAGCCCAACCGGAAGGGGCGTTTTTGAACTTTGTGAACTGGGTAGGCAACGTGATTGCTCCCGTGGGCGCGGCCCTGTGCGTGGTGATGGCCATTGTTTCCTACGTTCACGGACGGGGCGTAGCGCGCTGGGCCATCGCCGCTCTGGCGCTCCTGTTGGTTTCAGGACTTACCCGGCTGATCGAGTTCTGGATTACGCAGGGCCAGTCAGGGATCCAGTAGAAGAACCAGGGGCAGGCTGAGAGAGACGAACCATGACCCTACCGCAATTCCTGACCGACCTGTTGCAACTGCTGTTCGACCTGGCAGTTCCGGCAGCGTTGTGCACGCTTGTGCTGGCGGGCGTGGCATTGCGACAGGAGGGTGGTGTGAACTTCGAGGCCGGCGGACGGTTCCAGAGATGGATGTTGTGGTCGGCCATCCTGCTGACCACGCCGCAGCTCTTGTCATGGTTTGCTACTCAGGGGATCAGCCTGCCGCCGCAGAGCGCCGGAGTCTCAAGCCCTTGGCTTGCAGCCATGGAAAACAGTTTCAGGAGCTTCGTCTCCGACTTCATCGTGGCCCGGCTGGTTCCCGTGCTGGCTGCCTTCCTGGTGCTCAAGGCGGCGCTCGATACCGCGCAGGGCAAGAATCCGCTGGCCTCGATCATCGCGGCGATGTTTCTACTGGGGGCGTCTAGCACGTTGCGATTGATGCAAAGTTGGAACAGCGGTTCAACCTTTGCCACCGCCGACATGCTGGCATCGCTATGGAACTACCTGGCGGGAACAATCCTGCCGCTGGCGGCGGGTTTGGCCGTGGTAGGCGCCATCATCAACTATTCACGGAATAAGCCGTTTGTTTCGATGATCGGGGCTGCCCTTGCTTTTTTGAGCGTGTCGGCCCTGTGGAAGCTTGTCCAGGTGATGGTCGGGTGAGCGGAAATGGGAGGTGATCCAGATGTTTGAGAACGGACTGCTGAACCTGACCAACTGGACAGGCAACGTAATCATGCCGACGCTCGCGGGTTTGTTCTTTGCCGCCGCGGTGTACCGCTTCAGCAAAGGGCAGCCGTATTCCCATCTCGGGTACGCGGGATTTGCGTCCCTGATGTGTTCGGGATTGTTGCGGGCGCTGGAAACGTTCGCGCAGCAGGCAGGGCCAAACGACCCGGACCGCTACTGGCTCTCGATTCTTGCCGTAGTGAACTGGGTGGGCAATGTGATGCTGCCGCTCTATGGAGTATTGCAGGTCGCAATCCTGGTCACTCACTTTGCCGGACTCATGGAGCGACTGACGATTGGCGAGGCCTGGGTGCGGAACCTGGCCTCGGCCATGCTCTGCTTCGGGCTTTCAGGCGTGCTGCGACTGACTGAGTTTTGGATCAACAACGGAACCGCAGGAGTGCGATAGGAAATCTTTATGGCTCTGGATGTGACACCGGTGAACCGCAATTTACACACACGAGTGACCTTCATGTCGCTGGAATTTGAAGACCTTTTTGTGGTGCTGGGGCTCGCGGCAGTGATGAACGTGGTCAGCCATTTCGTGAGCGGCGAGGTTGGAGGGATTCCGCTGAGCGCGATTCTCCAATACGGCGTGCCGCTCTCAGTGATTCCGTTACTGATGGTTTTCAAATACGGCAAACCGCGCGGGTACCTCCGCGATCTGGTGCACTGGTACATCAAGCCAAAGGCTTACTGCGCACTGGCACATGACCGGCAGATGACAAGCGGCTATGTCGTCGAGGCGGAACTGGAGGAAGACTCATGCCGCTGACCTGGCCACAGTTTGAGAAACAACTTGAGAATCCGCCGATCTCGGAGCAACTTCCGGTCCGCGACTACCTGGACAACGTGATGGTTCGCACCAGTGGAGCATTCGTGGCCGGCTATGAAGTCCGGGGCATTACTTCTTATTTCGCCAGCGATGAGGAGCGAGACCGCGCCAAGGTGATGCTGGGGGCGTTGCTCAAAGCGATCCCCGAGCAAAGCATGAGAATGCAGCTGCGGTATGAGGTAGTCGAGGACGTTGGGGATCTGCTTGGGTCCTACATCGCACAAAACCACTCCGAGCGCGAGATCGTCAATGTGCTTGATGCCCATCGAGTGGCGTCGTGGCAGAAGAAGACAGAAGAAGGGCACTATCTGAGGCCACTGCTCCATGTCTATTTCATCTGGGACCCGCAGACGCATCATCGGGTTGCTGGAAAACGCCCGGGGCAGAAAAGGATCTTCAGCCTTTCGGCGAAGGCTTCCATTCAAAGATCGCGCCGGGAGCATCAGGAGTTGTTAGCTGAGTTTGAAAGCTTGTTGGTTGGAATCGAAACCACCATGCAGGCGTCGGAGTTGGGTCCGCGCCGGCTGAACGATGAAGAGTTATTTCTCGAAGCCAGGCGGGCGCTGAACCCGTTGGAGTGGGACGCACGACCGTACATTCGGGGCGAAGATCGGCTTGAGTACCGCAGCGCGCGAGAACAGTTGGCTGACGTCAGCATTCTGGCTGAAACGGATTCGTACCTGAACGTTGACGGGCTGCTCTATTCATTCGTCACACTGAAAGAGCCGCCAGACGCGACATTTCCCGGAATCCTGCGCGAACTAGTAGGGCTTGATTTCCCCATCATCGTTAATGCCCAGATCACGATCCCCGATCAGACCAAGGTACTGAAAGGTTACAAGAGCCGGCTGCGGAAGATGCAGGCAGCGCAGCGCGACAGCCACGGCGGCTTTCGGATCAACGTTGAGGCGCAGGTTGCGGAATCGCAGTTGTTCAAGGTGCAGCAGGAGATCATCTCCAGCTCCATAAAGACCGCCAAGCTGAGTCTGGTTATCGGGACACGAACTTCCTATCGGGCAACCACCCGCAGTGAGTTTGAAGAGGCCGAGCGCAACATCAACAACCGCCGCCAGCAATTGCTGTACGCAGTGGCGCGCATGAACGGCGCGAAGGCCATACCCGAGACCCTGGCGAAGAGGCGATTGTTTTTCAGCTCGCTACCGGGAATGGGCGAACTCGACCGCCGTGAGCAGGACATGTTGACAAGCAACGCTGCCGACCTTCTGCCGGTCGAAGCTCCCTGGCGGGGTACGCCGCGCTCGCCGCTGTTCGTTCTCGAAACGCCCTACCGGCAACTTATCCCCTTTTCGCCATTCGATCCGTCCTTGAGCGACGCCAACATGCTGATCATGGCTAAGTCCGGAGGCGGAAAGACGTTTATGGTGCAGCAGTTGCTCTCCATGGGAGCGCGCGCCAATCCCCTGGTCTCGATCATAGAGCGCGGCGACTCCTATCGCCCGCTGGTGGAACTCATGGGTGGCCGCATGATAACCATGTCGCTCGACAGCGACCAAACCATCAATCCGTGGGACCTGCCCGAAGGGGAAAAGCAGCCGTCGAAAGACCAGGTTGCGTTCTTGAAAAATCTCACCCGCCACATGCTGGGGGAGAACTCAGCTGAAGACACCGAGCTTTTGGAGAACCTGATTACCGAAGCCATCCTCAGGACGTAATCTATTCCCGACTTTTTGACCGGCCCACCACGATCTCGCTCGATAATCCCTGGCTGTTCTTCAACGTGGAACAGTTGGCGGACGACGCGCGCCTGGAAACTGCAATGAGCCTGCTCATCGCTCATTCAACGGCGCAACGGGCTTCAGGCAAGACCGGACAGCCCAGCATCACGGTGCTCGATGAATGCTGGTTCCTGCTCGATTCGCCGGTGCTGGCGCCGGAAGTGGTCCAGTTGTTCCGGACGGCCCGCAAGCGCAATGCGAGCGTGTGGGGCATTAGCCAGACGGCGGAGGATTTTGTCGGATCGGAATCGAAGCCCCGAGCCCACGGCGCAGGCATCGTGAAGAACTCGACCACGAAAATCGTTGGGCAGCAGCCGGGAGACATGACGGCGATGCGCGAGCACCTGCACCTGAACGAGACTGCATTGAACCAGATCAAGCAGTTCAGCGCACCCCGCAAAGGACGGAGTGCCGATGCCCTGATCGTGATCGGCGAAAAGGCCGAGACGACGCACACCATCCGGCTCGTTCCCACGCCGGTCGAGTACTGGATTACGACGACTTATGCACGCGAGCGGATGTATCGCGCGTGGTGGACCTCGCAACATAAGGACGTGGCGCTGATTGAAGCCTACCAAGGGCTGGCGCAAAAGTTCCCATTCGGTTTGGCGGATATTGATCCGCTGCCGGAGGAAGTGTCAGGCGAGATCGTGAAAGGAGTTAAAAAGTGACGAATCGATTCCCAAGAAAGAAATTTGTGGCGCTATGGCTGGTTTGTCTATTGCTCTTGATGCCCGCAGTGGCAAGGGCTGACGTCGCACAAATCATCCTGCTGCTAAGGAACATCACGAGCACCTTGCAAAACGGGGTTGGCCAAGTCTTGAGCGGAATTCACTCGATCCAAACCACCGTGAGGGATTTTGAACAACAGGTAGTGTGGCCGGTCACGCTCATCAACCAAACTAGAGGTTTTGTGGGGCAGGTGCGTGCGCAGTTCAGCAGCCTGGCTGGACAGATCCACAGCATTCAAACCAACAGCGCCTCCCTGGTCAATCCTGGGCGGCTTGAATCACTGTTACGGAGTCGGCGGGCAGGCAATCTGAGCCAGATCAGCGCGTCCTACACCCAGGTCTATCAATCGCTGCCTCAGGCAAATCAGGCCACCGCCAATCAGCGAAACCTGATGGATGTCGATGATGCGCTTGCCTTGGGTGCGTTGAAGACGGCGACAGTCTCTGACCAGGCCAGCGAACAGATGTTGAGTGTGGCCGATGGGCTTGAGCAGCAGGCTGCGGTGTCCGCACCTGGTAGCGCGTCTATTGTGACGGCTCAAGCCCAGGCCGCCAATCTTCAAAACCAGGCCATGCTCCAGAGAATGCTCGCCGCGGAACTGCGCCAGGAGGCGGCGAGATTGGCGCACACGAATGCGCTGCGCAAACAGAGCGCGGACGCGACCAGGATCCTTCGCAACAACATGCAGCAGATCTTGAGCAGGCCGTAAGGAGCGACTCTATGTGGAACTCAAAAACTCTAAATCAATTCGCAAAACGCGCGTGGGATGTTCTGAAGTGGAAAGTCGTCTTCGTTGCGTCTCTCGCAATCGTGCTGGTGTTGGCGCCGCAGGCAGCCCGGGGGCAGTTCGGTATTGACCCCTGTTGCGCGATCATCGCGACCGGCCTAAATGCGATCTCAGGCCTCTTGAAGAACGTTGTTGCTAAACCGCTCTCCCAAATTCAGCAGATCCAGCAGCAGGCGGCCAACTTCCAGCAGCAAGTGATTTATCCCACAAGCGCCATCAACAGTGCGCGCGGGCTGGCCGGGCAGATGCAAGGCCAATTGCGGCAGATGAGCCAGTTGTATCGGCTGCCCGTGAACAGCGCGACCCTGCCCGCGCCCCAGCAGTTGGAGCAATATCTGCTGTCACACAATCCGCAGGCGATGCCGCAGATCGGCCAGAACTACGCGGCAGTGTATGGCACGGTGATGGCTCCCGCCGATGCTCCGCAGCCCATTCGAGACCTGGTGGACATGACCGACGCGGAGGCCCAGGCGGCGCTCAAGAAAGCAGTCCAGATGGACGCCTTGGCAGATATCGAGTTAGCTGCAGCCGATCGGATCAACCAGCAAATCCAGAATGCGGCGCCGGGCAGCGCCCCAATCCTGGAAGCGCAAGCGGCCGCGTGGGTAGTGCGCGCCAATGCTTACACGCAGTCGGCAATGGCTGAACTGGTCCGGGTCCGCTCGATTGACCTGGCCAACACCGGCGCTCAACTGAAATTCAGCGCGAGCGACACCACTACCTTGCGCAATAACACCGGCCAAGCCCTGGGGCGGGGAGTGCAGTAGTCATGTTCTATTTCCAGCAATTGCTTGAAGCGGGACTGAACGGGATTGACCGGACATCGATGATCCCGGCCGTTGTCGGCATCGCGTACGCCATCCTGCTGATCGGATTTCTCATCGGTCTCTACCAGGCAGCCATGCGTGGCGGCGACGTGCAATCGCTTGCCGTGACCGGGATCAAGTACCTGGTCATCGCCATCATTCTGGCCAATTGGAGCCCTGTCTTTCGTGAAGTAAACGGTTCCTTTAACCAAGTCGCGCAGTTCATCGACAACAGCTCCGGCGCCGGCGACATGTTCTTGGCTTGGATGGACCAATTGAAGCAACAGGCCGGCGCCGATGGCATCAGTTCCATCCTTCCTTCGATCTCCGGTACGCTGGCGGCCGCCACCACAGCCTTGATGACGCTCGCGGCCTACCTCATTTACGCCATCATGGTTGTCGTCTTCGCATTCTTCTACGTCCTCTATGGCTGTGTGCTCTATGTGCTCGGCCCTCTGGTCTTGGCCCTGTTGCCAATGCCGGGCGTGGGTCAACTGGCAAAGAGCTATGCGACCAACGTGATGATCTGGAATGCCTGGGGCATTCTCTACGCCACCTTCGGCTCTTTGATTACCGCCATCCAGTTCAATCGCGTCGACACAGTGATCAACCAGGGATTCTTGAAGGGTTTCTTTCGCGGAAGTTCGGATTCTACGATCCTTGGGCTAGTCAGCGTTTTCTACGCGCTGGCGCTGGGACTGATTCCGCTTATCGCTAAACGGGTGATTTCCGGAGATGTCGGCTCGGCGGTCTCGTCGATGGTGCGGGCGGGCGCGGTTGCCGTGGGCACGCTCATGTCCGGAGTCGCAGGCTTCGGCGCAGGCGCGGGCGCGGGATCGGGCGCCGGATCAGGCGCTGGGACTTCTGCCGGGGCAGGCACGGCATCAGCGGGCGCGGCATCCACAGGCGCGGCTGCAAGCGTTTCTTCTTCTATGGCTCCTCCACAACCAAGTATGGCGCAGACCATTCGCGCGGGAGTCATGAGCGCGGTGAACGGTGCGGCTCCACCTCCTCCATCATCGGCTGCAAGCGGAACCGGAAGAACCGCGTCAGGCGGTTCGGGCAGCTCCGGAACAGCCAGTCGCACCGCGGCGGGGAGCGCAGGTTCCTCGGGTGGATTCCGCCCGGTCGGGGTCACTCAGACCGTTGCGTTTCACGCAGGAAAGATCGCGGGAGGCATGGTGAGCAACGCCGGGAAAGGTGGAAGCAGTGACAAGAACAATGGATGAAATGACAAAAGGAGGACTGAAAGGATGCTGCCATGGGAACGAGGGCCGATCTATGAGCCGAAAGACTCGAGGTTCCGGCCCTACAACATCTCGACGCTCATTGCATTTTTCATTGGCAAGTTTTTTGGGCGTCTGTTTCGCCGTTAGGAGAACACCACATGTGGTTTAAGAAAGCAGATGCAACAGAGAAAAAGGAAGCTGCGGAGAAGCTCCGTTACAGCCGTTATTACGAGCACGATGGCGCATTGCGCGCCTACGCCAACCGCGCCATGCTCCTGGCACTTATCACGGTCCCAACTGCCCTATTGGCGGTTGCCCTGGCGGCCTACGTTCGCCTGCAACCGCCGACCGTAATCCGCGTGGATTCCAATGGCGAAGCCACCGTGCTCGGCCTGCGGACAACGGCGGCAAGACAGACGGTCAGCGTTGCGCAGGGGGTGAATGCCGCGCCGGACGAATTGGAAAAGAAGGGTCTGGTGCGGCTGTTCCTGGACCGTTATCTGGACTTTTCCCCGGATACGGTGAACCGGAGCTGGGCTGACGCGCTGAACATGATGACCGCGAACCTTCGCCACGCCAGCCTGAACGCAATGGAGAAAGACAACACCGTGGGCAGGATTCAGGACGAGCAGATCACGTCGGTTTTTCATCTGCGCTCAATTGAACGGGAAAAAGACGACCCTCTCAGCTTCATCGCATTTGGTGTGAAGGAAGTACATCACGTGCGCGATCACCAGGAAGCGACCGACAAGCTGGTGGGCGAATATCACATACGGCTGATCGGCGAGAGACGCTCGGAGCAGAATCCCAGCGGGTTGCTGATTGCCGAGTACGGCGAGCGGCTGATCGAAGGCGAAAGGCGCGACGCCATGCTGCAGGATTCGGCCCTCAATCAGCCGAAGTGAACTTGGGCAACAGGCAATGGGTGAAGAGAGGACAACCAGGACGAGGCCGAAGCACGACCGACGTACCGAGCTGCGCCGACGAAGAGCGGTACTTGCCCATGCGCTTCAATTTCGTCTACCAGAAATTGACGGCTGGGATTTGGAGCAGATCGACTGACAGAAAAGATCGCTTCAGGAAGGAACAAATATGGATGCAACGAAGACAACAACGGAGGCCGTTCCACAAGCAGCGGCAAGGCAGAACGGCCGTCGGCGGCGCTGGGAGATGACCAGCGAGAACGTTCGTTATTTCCTGCCGAAAGCCGGGAGCACTCCGGAGAGACCCGAACTGGGGCAGGAGATGACGAGTGAAGGAGAAGCGCTGGTACAGGCGTTCCGCAGCGGGCAGGTGTTTTACACCGTCGTTGCCTGGAAGGCCGTGCCGGAAGTTGATGGGAACGAACCGAGGATTGTGAAGCAGGCTTTGACCCGAAGCTGAATACAGCAGGCGGGCGAGTTGGCGCGAGTTTTCAAAGAGAGACCGAAGGCTAAGAGCAGCTTTGGTCCTTTTGAAGACCCTACGCGGTACGTAGGGAGAAGTGCTGACCCGGCTCGAAGTTTTTGCCTGGTTAGCCAACAACCCCAACTACGGGGCGCCAGGCAGAAGCCAAGAGCTTGCGGAAAGCAAAACTCCTTAGCTTAGGCCGGGTGACTCCGAACAAAAGCCAAGGAGCAAAAAGTCATGAACAGGTATAACAAATTTTCCATCGAGCAGGTTGTTACGCTTGACATCGACAGCCAGGGCCGCGTGACCCAAAGACTCACGAACCTGGAGAGCACTCTGCAGAACACTCTTCTCCATGCTCTCCACCCTGGAATCCAAGTCGCCGTCGTGAACGTGCCCAAGGAGCCTCTGGATGCTTACGAGGAGTCCGTGGTCGAGAACGCGATGGCGAACCTCAAGTACAAAAACATCCGCTACAAGTTGGTTGGCGCAAGCGGCTCGTCGAAGGACGGTAAGTTCTACTTCGTCGACGAGGCGCACAGCCAGGCGATTGCAGAGCGGTTTCAAAACTGGCCGCAGGCGGCGATCATCTACTTCGGCATCCTGGTCTCGGCCTGCAAGGTCGTGATCGAGGAGCCGGATTTGGCGGTGCTGGTGGTCGAAGACCATGTCCTCGGAACCAACGACTGCCGCGGCTGGATACGGCGGTCGCTGTTCAACAAGCTGCAACTGCCTGACCACTGCTTCTACCAGTTCCGGCTTGGGTTCGAGAAAACTCAGGCGAAGGGTTCGTTCAAGGTCATGGAGGAGGAAGTCGCGGAGATGCTCGACGCCGACATCGTTCTCCCGGAGAGCGCCGTCAAGCCGGGCCTCAAGATCCCGGTTTCTGTGTTCTCCGTATTCGGCAAGGGGCGGAAGTTCCGCGGGCCTGCGGTATTGGGTATCCGCGAAGTTTCGCGCAACCTGGAGTTCGAATCCAGCTACACCCTGATCGAACACGCTCCCGACGATTCGATTCAGCTCGAGATCCTGCCCGAAGCATTGAAGCAGGTTCGCAAGTTGAGCGACTCGGTTGGGGAGGGCCAATACAACGAACTGCGGGAACTGCTCGGTCTGAACGGCGTCGAAAGGCGTGAAGATGACGAAGTGAGGACCGTGGAGGCATTGCTGCACGCGGATACCTCAGGTTACATCGTGCGTTTTCCGTGGATGAACAACCAACTCAACAAGCTGCTTGCCCACTGGGCGTACAAAACATGCACAGGCGGAGGCTTTCACTTGCCGGCATTCGCGCTCGCGGATGACGGATACCTGATCGCCTTCAATGGCCGGCTCTACGCGGGCTCCGACTGGATTCCGCCGAGCCAGGCCATCGCGCCGATTGAGTCCAAGCGGGGCCTGTGCGTGCGCTATCCCATTCGCATGTTTGAGGACCTGCTGCCGGTAGAACACATCGGCTCGTCGGAACTCATGATGCGGCTCACCCGGAACCTGGATGAGCAGGGATGCAACTACTCGTACCAGTTGGCGGAGCAGATTGCCACCAACCAACTCTTCCTGGAGGGCACCTATGTCCTCCATTCGGAAACAGCCAAACGTAACGGCGGCGATTTCGACTTCGACCTGGTCGCTGTTCTGGACGAGGACCGCTTCCCGCGTTTCGTGAGAAGCCGGGTTTCTCTTGCCCATGAGTTCCAGCAGCAAAAGACGAAGCACCAGAAGGCGCGGAGTCCCTACTGGAACATGGAACACGTGGCCATGAAGGCGCGCGGCAATCAAATCGGGATGATTACCGATTTGAAGACCTCGTGCCTGGCGGCGGGCAGGCCCGAGCTTGCCTACCAACTCGTCACTGAGCTTCAGAACGCGCTCGACAGCCTGAAGCACAATGTCGAGCCCGACGCGAAGGTCATCGCCGATATACGCCAACAGGTAGAAACGGCGCCGTGGCTTCGTTGCAAGAACGAGCTACGGATCTCCGATCTGCCTTTACATGTCGATGTGGCCGAAACCGACCGCATCGGGAAACTCTACAACCACGTAAGAAAAGAAATCGAGGACCTGCTGGCGACCAAGCTGCCTGTAGGGGAATTCAAAGGACTGGTTACGGGAGAGACAGTTACCCGTGTCATGTTCGATGAATGCCGTTACATCAACAGCGTGTACGCGGCCGTCGTGGGCATGGTCAGCGAACGACAGGAACAATTCAAATCTGAACTCGACAAGGCGCAGGCCGAATGGGAGCGAGTGCGGAAGGACCCGGACAAGGAACTGCGGAAACAGAAGATGCAGGCGCGCAGGAAGGCCCAGGCTGCTTACTACTTTGGTGAGGAGCGGGCCAAGCAGGAGATGAAATCCATCATCGCCTGGGTGCGCGTTTGGGCGGCGGGAAAGAAGGAAAACCGGCTGGGCTGGGTGCAGGCGATGAACCGCGTCGTCTGCAACGGCAGCAGTAAGAGCAGCGGGTCGATTCTCTTCCACGCCTTTCCGCAGGAATTGATCGACAAGCTGGCAGCGCGGACCGGCGGCAACGCCGTTCGCGTCGCACTGCCCGACATCTCCGGGCTCTCCATTTTCAACGACCCAGAAGGACGCAGCTTCCTGGTCGAGCAGATCCAAGGCGGAGAAAAACAGACGTTTTTGTTTCAGTACAAGGACGGACAGTTTCTCTTCGAATGACCTGAAACCGGCGCAGCTCAACGCTGCCCTCAACCATCGCGGGGCCGGACTATCCGGCTCCGCACTGAAAAGAAGCTAAAGATGAAGCGCGCATTGATCCTGGTCCTTATCTGTTTGCAGACATTTGCTTTCACCGAAGACGTGCGGCCATCGGGCACGAGCGACGTCATTCACGTTGCCACTGCGCTCGATCACCTTACCGTCCTCGAATTTGCCGAGCCGGTGACCATGGCGGCTGCCGGCAGCAGCGCCTTTCAGATTGAGCGGCAGGAGAACAAGGTCTTTGTCAAACCACTCAAGCCGGGGGTGTCCACCGACTTGTTCATTTGGACCTCTTCGCGCCGCTTTGCCTATGAGTTGGAACCTGCAGGAGAAGTGAAGAACATGAACTTTGCCCTTGATGGTCCGGCGCCCACGCCCAAACCCGTCCCCGACATCCACGAGCAGATGGCCAGCATCGCCGACATGATCGGGTGCTGGCGCCAACTGTGTATCAGTTGCTCCCATCTGCTCCCGCGATTTCTGTGCCCGCCCTGGCCCACTCCCAACTGAGCAACAGCCTGGCCCACAAGCTTGGCCGTACACCCCGGATCACGTTGCCCGTAGCAAACGCCGAAACACGAAACCAGGACCTCGCACCGGGAGGCGAGACCCAGGGGGTAATTGCAGTCCGGCAGAAGTTTGCCGCGCCGACTGTGTTCCAGCTCGTGTTCCAGGACGCAGGAGACCAGAATGTCACAGCAACCTTTGTCCGCTGACAGCCCCCGGCCCCGGCCGATGAGTGAGGCGGAAATGCGCGGGCTGCTGCGGCAGTATCTCGCCGAAGATGCCAAACCAGGATTTGTCTGGGAGTTGTGCCAGCGCCTCAAAGACCCATTCACCGAGAGCAAGGATGGGCGCTTCCGACTACATCCCCTGTGGCTTGCGCTGGGAACACTCGCCGGTTTGGCCCTCTCCGTTTTTGTCTATTTCACTTTCTTGAGGTAAACCCCATGAACTCGCACAACAGCTACTACTACGGAAGCCGGGAGCATCACCGCACCCAGGAGGAGAATACGCCACTGGTGCTCAGTGTGCTCATCCTGGCGATTCTCGCATTGGCCCTCTACATCCTGGTCAAACGGTTTCACATCCGCCCGTATCAAGTCGCGGAAATCGCTGTGTATCTGATCTGTCTTCTGGGGGCAATCGGCGTAACCATCCGGCACTTCTGGACCCGCAAGGAGAAGCGCGAAAAAGCGTGGCCCCACCCTCCGGTCTACATTCCCGCGCTCAAAGACGAGCGCTACGTGCAACAAGCGTTTTCGCAAAACTCTATCGTTCTTGCCTACGATGTGCACAAACAACCTTGGTTTTGGTCGGATGAAACTCGCCGCATGCAGTCCATCCTGCTTGGCCAGTCAGGGTCGGGCAAGTCAACGCTGCTGGCAAACATCATCACCCAAGATGCCCACAGAACCGTCGGGCCTTCCCGCCATCCGCATCGCGTCCCTATGATTATTTTCGATGGCAAAGGCGACCAGGAATTTCTCAACAATTTGCTTTATGAGTTTGCGGCTGCCGGCCGGATGCAGCAGCTTCGCATCCTCGATCCCTCGCGCCCGGACATCTCGGTACGCTACAACCCGCTATATATAAAGGAGGACGATTCCTACCAGGAACACGTCAATTTCATCTTTGAATCCTTTGCCTTAAGGGACGACTTCTTCAAAGGCCATCAGGCCAATTACTTCAGCGATTTGGTCCGGGTATTGGTTCATACCGGCAAGCGATTCAACATTCACGACGTGCTGGTGATGGCCCTGGACCAGCAGGTGCTCAAGGAACAGATTGAGGCCGCCACCTGGCGCGTCGAACACCTTGCCGGCATCAGTACGCAGAAGAAGCTGAACCTGCGCATGTCGGTCAAGAACCTGCTGCAATCGCTCGAAGATCGCGAGCGTGTGCCGAAAATCCAGGGGCTGGTCAATGAATTAATGACTTTCCTCGAAGACGAGCTTTCCCTCATCACCGGACCCTATGATGACCTGCTGACCCTCGATGAAGTGATCGACCGGGAGCTCATTCTTTTCGTGTCACTGAACGCCAATCGGAACAGCCGGGCCGTTACGGCTCTGGGGCGAATGCTGCTGCAAAACCTGCAACTGATGGTCGGGAAACGCTACCAGAATGGTCCGAGCCGCTTGAGTGAAGGGCTGCCGATGGTCAGCATTGTGTTAGATGAATTTGCGCCTTTTGCCTATTCCAACTTCGCCCAGATCTTACAGACGGCGCGCGGCAGCAACGTGGCATTTCTGTTTTCCGTGCAGTCCATTCCACAACTGGAAACGGTCAGTCGGGGCTTCCGCGATGAGGTTTCTTCCGCCCCCAATACCGTCATGCTCATGCGCACCAGGGATGAAGAAACGGCGCGTTATTTTGAGAATGCCTCTTCCCGCGTGGCCGCACAAAGGCGCACCGAAACCGTCCAAAAACGTGGCATCCTTGATCAGAAGTATGAGCCTATTGGCTTCGGCAGCGTGACCGAAATCAAGGAGACACGTGTGCAGGACGAGCACATCAAGAATCTGCCGGTCGGACAAATGGAGATCCTGATGACCGACAACCGGCTGGGGACGCTGCACTCTCATCTGCATGTTCGGCGCGCGCCGCAACAGCATCTGGCGGGCTTTGCGCCGGCGCTGTATCCGCGAACTCCATCTCTGAACTCGCGTTCGGATGGAGCCAATTTGCGCTTTAAGGAGCCGGCATTGGTCGGCCGGGCCAGCCGGATGAGCGGACGTGGAAATCGGGGAGCGCAGTCGTGAGATGCGTACACAAAGCCGCTCTCCTTGGCCTTGTTCTGGCCACCCTGATGGCGCAAGGTCAGACGTCCAGGTCAAGTTACGACCCTGCGGCGAACCGTCCCGCCAAACAACGAGAGAGCTTCGTGGATTTTGCTCTCAAGAAGCTTAACCCGCAGGATATTGACTATGGACAGAAGATCGAGAAGATGCGCCAGCTTGGCATTTTGGCGACCATCAACGATTACTACTACTGGTCGAACTTGCTGGCGATCGGCGTATTGGTCATCATGTTTTGTCTCTTTTTCCGCCAGGACGTTCTGCTCAAACGGAGGGCATTGAGCGTGGCCCGCCTTGTCACCTGGTATCACAATGAACTGCTGGAGGCACGTGACCAGGCCTTCGAGCAGGGAACAAAATATCTACAGATGAAGCGGATTGCAGACGAACAAATCGAAGCTGCACTAGCGCAGAAACCGCAGCCTGCAAAGGCCGAATTGGTTTCGAGTGGAGTGCCCGGGGGCCCGCTCAAGAGCACCAATGGAGCCCTTCCACATGCGGAGGCCCCGGCTGAGCCGGTGTTGCGGGAATCGATCAAGAAACTGGAACAACAGGCCGGGCGGGACAAGGAAACCATCAACAGTTTGCGCCACCAAGTAACCGTCTTAGGCCGCCGGCTGCAGGACGAACAACAGAAGAACCGCACCCTCAAAGCCGTGTAACCCGAGCCGCGGGAACGAAAGGAACAGAAGCAGATGTCTGACAACAAGTCTGACGAAACTCGCAAAGACAAGGCAAAGCAAAGCTCCAACCAGTTCCAGCCGGGCGGAAAATTTGCGCCCATCCACGACCGCTACGAGTACGAGGAACGTATGGAGTCTCTGCCCCCGGAAGAGCGGGAGTTGGTCAAAGAACTCACAAATTTTGCCGACCTCTGCAAGTATTTCGAGGAACAAAAGCAGGAACTTGATCCCAGTGTTGCGCGCGCCGTGAAGGAGGCCGCCAAGCTTCCTCTACCCGAACGGACTGCCCGCATCCGCGAGATCAACCAGAAGCTCATGCAAGCCGTCAACGATGCTGGTGAAGGTACTCCATTTCGGAACTAACTGGTGGGCGCGCTTCGGCCGTGACGCGGACGATCCCTACCGTTTTACCCGCCATGCCGCTTACTACAACTCGACCGGCGTGCGCTGCGGCAGCAAGGTTCGGCGGCATTGGATTGTGCCGGGGCTGATCCGCTTCAACGCCATCGGAGATTTCAATCCTCACCGGCCCAGCCGTTCCCTGGGCCACACTTTCTTGTGCTCGGACTTGGATTTTCTCTTCGGCGGAAATCGGTTGCTGTTGAAAACCAAAATGCCTAAAAGCACTGTTCCAGAGTGGTATCTGGTTGTCATCTCTCACGAGTTGCATGGTTTGATCGACTTCGCACTCCAAGATTGGAAATCGGAACAGAGCAAGGTGATTGCGGCAAGCCGCTTGCGGGAGGTGCAGGAGGCGATGTTGCTCATGAAAGCCGGGGATTGGGTCAAAACCAACTGCGGCTTCTGGCAGCTCTGCGTACCTGCAAGCGCAGACTCTGACGCCACACTTGAGCTGCGAGGAGACCCTCTCCCCGTCTGATGGGAACAACATGCGGTACGCCAAAGGAACGCTCGCTCTCAGTTCGAAGCACGACATTCCCCTGCTGCTTCAGGTGCGCAACTCCCGGTTTGTTACTCACCACCAGTTGTTCGAGAGCATGCAACTTGCCGCCATTGAATACTCTCGCAGGAGCTTCAACTGGCGTATCCGGCGGCTGCTGGAATCTAACTTCATGTCAGTCTGTGAGGGTAATTTTGGATACGGCGCCGAGGTCTACCGGATCACCCGGAACGGATTGCTTCAGCTTGAGAAGCACGGCCACTTCGCTGCCATATTGAACTCCCGCACCCAGCATCTCCCTCACGTCTCTCAGGGACACCATGCGCTGGAGTTGAAAGCGATCCAACTTGCCCTCGCGCGGGCGAACCTATTGGCATCGTGGCAATCCGACGTTGAAACCGCGTCCTTCAATACCGTCTCCACCACGCCGCTTGAAAAGGACTACGACGCCGTCGTCGATGTCTGGAGTAATGACAAGATCGCGCGTTTTGCTCTGGAGTACGAGCGAACCCTAAAAAGCGCACGTCACTACGAA